>OHLE01000118.1_pt1 | contig 53009 bp, 40 predicted proteins | sample 1568971 | NCBI WGS metagenome assembly OHLE01 (sample SAMEA3879556, study PRJEB24766) | human gut metagenome | biome: human-associated habitat; feature: feces | place: USA | collected 1985/1987
GCCCTGCGGCGCGCATGACCTCTTTGGTACACCATCCGATGCAGGGGGCAGCCCTTCCGTAGGGACAGCCCTCGCACTCCGAAACGGGAGCGGCGTTGTCCGCATCTGCTTCGTAAACTTGTTTTATGCCGTTCCGTCTTTCGGGTTTCTGCGGGACGGGACAGCAGCAGCCGTCCGGGTAGACGCAGCCCTTTAGCTTCCCTTTCCGGTACAGGCAGTACCGGCAGTCATATACGTTGTAGCCCCACGACTTCCCATATGCTTTCACAATAACACCTCCTTCGCCCGCATCTGGGCATAAAAATAGCGCGCCTGCCGACCCAAGCGCTACTTTGGGTAACAGACGCGCTATGTACTATTTGCGCTTATTTATATGACAAGGCTCAAAAACGCCGTATTTTCAGCACTTTTTGAGCCTTAATGTTTTTAGTCCTATTATCACAGCCTCGTCCACGAAGAATTGGGTGTTGCGGAATCTGTTATCATCCGCATATTTCTGTAAAATCGCTTTCTGAGACGAGATTTGTCAAGGTGGTTTTCTGCAAAAGGATATCAAAAGAGCAATGGGGCTGCCACACGTCATTTGTATGGCAGCCCCTTCACAATTTAATGCTAATGCGCAACTGATCTGCCTAAATGGGCAGCAAAGTCAAGCGATTGATACATTTCTTAATGCAAGCAGCACTGATGACGGTCAAGTTGGAACGCCTTATCGTGTTTATTTATGGCACTATTTATACGTTATACAACTCGCCGTTTTCAAATTCTTCATTAGTTATTGGTTCTAACTCGCCATAGTAGTTCTCCAGAAAATCATAAGCATACTTGCGGTTAAGAAGGTCATGTATTTTCTGGTTGTAATAGTTTCTAAGGCAGCTATAGCACGAAGGAGAGCAATTGCATCCTTTTGTGACAGCAATAGCCTTCTCAACCACTTGTCGGAAACAGCGGCCATCCTCAGTAACGAGTCTTCTTACATGGCCAGCACCACCCGCAACAGCGTCGTAAAGAACGATGGCATAAATCAGCTTGTTGTCATATACGATCTTGTGGAGGCAGCCCTTAATATCGTTTCTCTCAATATCCATGACGGAAGACAGAGCTTCTAATAGCGCATACATGACAGACAGCATAACTTCTTGATTGCCGGCCTGTGGTGTCGAGAAAACCAATCGCACAACATCCGTCTTGAAAACATGACAGAGCTTATTTTTGACCAGTTTGACTTCGCAGTTTTTTCCCCATGGAGTAATGTGTTTCTTCTCCAGGGTTTTCTGGTGGGAATTAAACCCAGCCACTTCCATGTTTTCCATGGTGCTTTCAGCATAACCGCAATGTGGGCAGACATAGAAATCATCGTTGCAAACGACCATAAGGGAGTCATTGATGGACGTTTCCATCTGGAAACGATTGCCGTCCTTCATGACGAAGGCGTATTTCTGCATGACCTGCCGCTGAGCGTCGCCAATATAGAAGTCATCACTGCGAAACGCCTTATCTGGTTTTCGCATAGGGACGTCCTTCGGTTTTGCGTCTGCTACAAAGCCCTTTCTCGGCTCAATAGCCTGCTTCCATCTGGATTTCGAAATGATCTCATGACAGGAAACACAAGGTTCTCCTCCCTCATCGGGCTCCATCAGTCTATGATTCCAAGTCATGCACGAAGGATTGTTGCACTGAGCAATATATGCAGTTTCCCAATCTTGTCCGGTGGTCTGAGGCAACTTTCGGATGTATCGGCTTGTATAAAGCTTGCCATCTGCCACCACCTGCGAGTCCGGTGCATACTCGGAGATTGCCAATTGCAGATCGCGGACCATTTGTAGCTTCTTATCTGTGGCAGCATTCGTGTTTTGATACAGTTCGACAGTATCTACCGGGAACCCGTACTTTGGCAGGACATTATTCCTTACGAGGAACTCGATAAGCTCGTTCCTTCCTCGATTGTCCTCTTTCCCTCGACGATAAGACCATAGCTTTTTCTCGACCGCCGCGGCTTGTTGCGTCAATCCCTCGGCAAGAAGGCGCCGGTATTCATCAATGTAGTATTGAACAGTCCCGCGAAACTCATCCACAGCGACTTTCAAAACGCCGTCTTTGCCAACAAGTTTCTCTGTCCATGAGAAATCATTGATTCCCATAACTCTGTGCATAGATTCGGGAATGGATGCCTTCAGAACATCCTTTAAATGTTCTGGTTTACTTGACAAGTACGCGCAGAAACGTTCCCAACCGTCCCCGCTCAGCAGTACATCGGCGTTGTTTGAATTGTATACATCAACCTGTTTTGCAAAGAAGTCGCTCAACGCGACGGCAAAGATATGCCGCAGTATAATTTTCTCATTACGAACTGTGAACAACGGCACACCGATTTTGCCGGTAATCATGTTCTCCGGATTCTTGAAATAGGTAAAGTCGTGGGAACTGAGCTTAGCATATGTAAGTGAGAACGCCGCTGCATTTTTACCGCGACCTGCGCGTCCTGCTCTTTGCACATAGTTTGCCGGTGAAGGAGGCATATTCCGCAGGTATACAGTCTCCAGATCACCCACGTCAACACCCATCTCGAAGGTCGTTGAGCAGCTAAGAGCATTGATCTCTTTGTTGACGAACATCTCCTGGTACTTTTGTTGTTCCTCGCGTCCGAGCTGTGCCGTATGCTCTTTAATGTGAAGCGGCTGCATGAGAGAAGATTGATAGAGTTTTGCATAGTGATTATCCTTTAAAAGACTATCATGCGTGATCCGACGAAGATGGCCGCCGCATTTGAGAGTGGTACACATGTCTTTACAGTTCATCGTGGTGGTCTTCCCGCAGACATCACACCCATAGATCGGAATATCTTCCGTTCCAGAGCTAACGGTAAAGCGCTCTGTGCTGAAATAGAACTCATCGTTTCCGGCGGTAGAAAGAGATTCCTCGCCTCTAAGAACCTCATCCCAATACATCTGCAGCAACTCGTTTGCGGATGCCTCATCCAGATTCAAAACACTCATAACACGCTTGAGACGTCCGTTCTTCAGAAGACTACCGTTTTTCCTAATGGCAGCAGACCAACCGGCAAGGTAAGACTTTTTCTTATCCTTGTCCATATCCTTACAGCGCTTTACTCGTTTGGGCTTTGGAGTATAGAAAATGTACTCCCGCTCATCATCGGTCAAATCACAGTCTCCCTCCAATGCGCCATGGTAAACAATTTCCATGGCAAGCAAATCGAAGAGAGCCTTCATATCTTCAACTTTTTGTTGATAGGCTTCGGCAACACCCGACATAATTTCCTCGGCGTTCCCTTTATAATTGAACTTGAGGATGCCCAAAGAAGCCAAGCTGGTGCTTCGGCGTGCATTGACCATCTCGTTCAGGACGGCGATCCATGCGTTTTTTCGGCTCGTCGCCGTTAAATTCTCAACGCCTTTGTCTCCCGGTTCAGCAAATGTTCTACATGAATCGAAATAGGATGTGAGTTCATCCACAAAGTGCTGGATTTCCCAAGGATGCGCTGCCATATTTTCTTTGTTCTTCTCAACAACATGCCAGATGCCACGCCTGCGAAGGAACTCACTATAGGCCGCCGTCATGTACGACGCAAAAAATGCCGCCTCTCCTCTGCTGTCGGAGAAAGAAAGGAATTGCCTCTTGCGGCGGACAATATCAACCTGAGCGCCTTGCTTTGCAGCTCCAAACAAGCTCTTTTTAACCGGCTGTGCGCTTTTCTTGCTCTTGAGAACTTTCTCGCTCTCCGGCAATTCTTCAAACAACGAGGTGCCAAGAACTGCTGTTGCCGCGTCATATCCCAAGTAGAAGGTTTTGAATGTGCCAAAATTGCAGCTCGGGCATTTTCCATCTCCGCGCGAACCGCTTTTTCTTGCTTTCCTAAGCTTTACATAGTGGGTTAGCCCACATGTACAGGGAGGGTCTGCCTTCAAACTTTCATGAATAAGGGCACCGCATTTTGAGCACAGGATATAATCATTTTTACCGATTTCCTCTGTGTCATCTTCGTCTTCCTCATCCAAATCCAAGTCGATATCTCGACTGTCTCTGAGAAGGTAATACTCAATTTCAGGATCGTAAGAGCTGTTTGCAAACTCAAGCTTTCCATCCACTTCTTTTCCGGCTACTGCTACTCTTCCGCAATCATCACAGATCGCACACTCGAACACTTTCCAATTTTCGTCGCCTATCGTAATGCTCCTGTTTCGGTTGAGCATCAACTTTTTGTTTTGACCAAGCGTAACATATGCGCCCTCAAGCGCTTTTGCAAACATGTGGTAACGCGCTTTTATCAAGGCAGACTTGTTTTTGGAAGCTTGCGCAGCCACTCCAATAATGTTTACAACATCCTGCTGGGTCACATTGTGGGTTGCTCTGAGTGCTCTCGTTATCTCGGGAATCGTCATAGGATGACTTGTTATTCTGCGGAGGTCTCGATAAACTGAGGCACTAACGCACAGATCATAAAGATACTCAGCGTCGGGAATACCATCTGGAATTGGAAGCCCATAATCATCAGCAATGACATTCAGGGGCTTTTGAGGATCAATAAGCTCCGCAAACATAGACAGGGGGACATTGACAGGTTCCCTATCATAAGACGGAACCACACTTTGAGACCTGATAATATCCTCAGCATAAAAAGATGCGTTGCACAGCGTTTCCGCAAACTTGACGATATCATCATCCGCTTCTTTTCCGCCTAGCGTGGCGCTGGTGAGAATATGGAGGACATTTGCCGGGTTGCTGATTCGTGCTTTAAGCCGCTTCAGCAGCAGGGACGTTTCCATTCCCGTCGCTCCCCGATAGATATGTGCTTCATCAAGGACAAGGAAACGTAGTTTCGCTCTGGAAAAGACCAGGTCATCCTTGGGCCTGAGCATCATATACTCAAGCATGGCATAGTTCGTCACGAGGATATGCGGAGGCGTCTTTTGCATCTGATCGCGAGAAACGATCTCATTTTTCAGCGGCTTCAGGGGACGTCCATTTGCATCCTTGTACACCTTACCATATTCAGCAATCCCGTCCTGTTCATTTTGCTTTGTGCTGCTGTTATAGACGCCGAAAGTAATCTTAGGATAGCTCTTCAGCAGATTGCGCAGTCTTTTCATCTGGTCGTTGGCAAGAGCATTCATCGGATAAATCAGAATCGCTCTCACGCCGGATGAAAGGGTACCTTCTTCGGCCTCCCGAAGCAAGTGATTGATTATCGGAATGATGAAGCACTCCGTTTTACCAGAGCCGGTTCCCGTGGTAACGATCAGGTTATTACCTTTGTTTGTCTTTCTAAGGGCTCTTTCCTGATGGAGATACAGCCCACGGTTGATCTGGATCTCTTTTTCACCATCGGGAATATCTCCCTCCAAACTGTGGAAGAGTGAAGACGCCTCGCCCTCCTCAATCATCTGAGCAAGGCTTTTTCCGGTTTTATATGAGTCGCTGACGTCAAGATAGGGGCCTTTTGCAATAGCACCTTCCTCACGCAACGCAGCGGCAAACTGCGCAGCGTAATCCTTATCGGAAATATGGAACAACGTCGATATGTACCCTATAAACTCATCCTTAATGTTGTCTGCTGCAATTATTGGACTAAACATACTTACACCCTTTCCGTCCGATACGAGTATAGATCGGCATTGGAATACTTTTGTTTGTTGGCCTTCGTGTATTCGTGATCCGTAAGTGCAAAGACTACGGATTCCAGGCTGCGATCATAGTAGTTATAGTAGTACAAACCATCTCCATCTGGATCAGTAATGCACAGTGCAGTGTCGCTGATATACACAATTCGAACCGGATTCACCAACATTTTTGTAATGCCCTTTTTGTTCGTGTGAACGTCATACGAGAACTCATACCTTTCCCCATGATAACCAGTCGTGTAGAGAATTCCGCTATACACCGGGCAGTATCCTTCGGAGGTATCCTCCACCCCACAATACTGTATTTGGTCAATATAGCAGGGGCGTATCGGGATATGACCGGCCTCTTCCTTGAACTCATCTGTTATAGATTCGACAACAATCCGGCGGTTCATAAAACGCAGAAGGTTTTTATCACCGATGATACAATCGCCGTCTGCCACAACTTCTTTTGCCCTTTTGAATAATCCTCCGGTTTGGATACTGATTTCAAACCGATAGTTCCCGATGGGCATATCTTTCGGTAAGATGATATACTCCGTATCTTCGCTAAGCTTGAATTCAAACCGCTTATCATCGGCACTTGATAGCAAGAGAGTGAATTCTCTGCCCGAAGTACCAATAAATGCTCTACCTTGATCCCATAACAGCTTTTGTTCTTCTGTCCAGAGGGAAGGATGTTCCAGAAAACGCTCCTTGAAGAAAACTCTCGCCAGAGAATAAGAGGCACTCTGTGTCTGACCGGCAACTCTCATCACCACTTCTGCGTCATTGAAGCTGTCTGTACCACCGAACGACTGTAGGACATTTCCAATCGTCACCAAGCCCTGACCATCATAGAGGATGTCTTTGCCACCAACGAGAAACTGAACATTGACCCTCGCCGGAGTGGTTACTTTGAGAAAACTATTCTGCGGAATATGCCCGATATACCATGCCCGTTGAGGCTCCTGCATCCATGCACCGGAGGTTTCAGACACGGTGATCTTCGGAATATCCACATGAAGTTCTCCATCACGGAAAGGTATACGGACTTCGGTTTCGTCTTCCCCAAAAGAAACTACTTCATGGAAATCATCTATGTCCGCATAAAATTCTGCACCGTCATAATCGCTTGCATTATAATAGAATTCACGATTAAAGCAGCAATCTGCTTCGGAAATCAGAACAAACGTCCGGTCAAACATCAATCGTTCGTTTGCCAGATTGATTACTTGAATACGTACCGTGTCATGTTCGCCATCAAACGGCATGGTGAACGCGAGTCCATTGTCGGACTGTTCCAATGAGTCAAACTCAATTCTCTCGCCGTCTTTTAAGAGGACAAACTGCTGTGTGTAATCGCGATTTCCAAGAATGATGCTACAAGTACTCTTCCGAAAGGCGAGGAAAGCTTCTGTGTCCTGAATGGTGACCGTTGGCAGGGATGTAGATTCGCTTGGAGTGATAACCTTGAGGTCTGTCCCATTCTCACTGTCGAAGGCAATCAAACGGCCATCCACCGAAAGCACATATCCGTCCTTCAGCTCCAAGAAGAACGCTTTCAGCCCAGCATTTTTCATCGAGTCAATCTCGACGATATCCGTGTTCTCTGTCTTTACCTCAGACATTTTAGGCACTACGAGCGTATAGTGGTCTCGTTTGACTTGATTTGCCGAGATCTCAGCACCGCCGTAGAACAGCAACACGTTACGATGCAGGCTTTCTTCCGAGTCGTAGATCAGCTCGTCATCACATTTAATCCGAACACAAATGTTCAGCAAACTATCCTCTTGAGAACCCACCGAAACAGAAACGGCGACACCGTTTAGCGTCTTTCCGAGCTCGTTCCCGTACCAACTAAGGTTCTGCTGCATTACTTCTCTGCCATTGCAGCTTACGTAAAGCGTTGCCTTTTTGATCTCCTCGTTCTTCAAGCGAATATCCGGGAGTATGAGCTGTACGTCCGTTTCATTTTTCAGGATGAACTTCGCACGGATGCGGGAATAGTCTATTGCGATATCTCGCTGAGTGACTTGCGTCTGTCTCTCTGATTTTTTTGTATTTGCAATCGCAATGATCTTCTCTTTGAACCACTCTTCACAGAGCAATCCTTCGTATGTATTGACTTTCTTGGTCTCAGAGTTGACAAGCGAATCAATTTTTCCGATTAACCTTTCAAACAGGTTCCGCGTATAGACAGGCCGGTAAAGGATCAGTTTCCGTATTCCTTCCTGGAATGAATACGCCTTAGAGCTGATTGTCAGTTCGACATCTTCCTCATTGCCGCCTGATAATTTTTGCTGGAGCGCGTGGACCATAACTGAAATCAAAGGGTCGTTTGGAATCACGCGCCAGTTAAGGTTGCTTTTGTAGAAGTCGAACAGGAAATCAAACAGAGCCATCCACGACTTTTTCGTACTTAGCGCATGGATCACAACCGTTGATTTGAAAGCACGTCCATTTGCATCCTCCAAGAAAAGACGTTGGTTGCGCTTCATTGCATTCTCAAGGGACGACTGAAGAAGTCTTACTACCGATCCACTTGCGTCACGATACCCGAACTGGAGAGTAATATAGTTCCAGAAATTACCGTTCTCCTCATTCTTCCAATTCTTTGCGTTGTTAATCAGCGCAAGGGTAATTTGCATTTCTGCGCGCAATGAGAGCTTTGTCCATGGTTCTCTAAGTACTAGGTCAATGTATTTTCTCGCATTTTCATTTAGCTTGTCCACCGTTTCTGGTTTCAGAATACGGCTTCCAATGAGGGGATACATGGCAAAAACTTTATCTTCAAAAGTACCGTCGCTTTGCCTGACCTCCATATCCTTTTCAAGTACATCAACAGCAACATCGGGACGCTCAGTAGTTCTTTCAAACCCTAATGAACGAATATAGCTGTTAAGGTCCGTCCCACTCTTATAGGTATATGTTTGAAGCACCTTGTAGATATGTGAGTCTGTAGGGAAATAAACAATATTATCATGAACAACATATTGCCTAAGCTCTTCACGATGACGTTCTTTCGCCGCATCAGACGTAAGCTCTGAACCATCGAGCCGTGATTCAAATCCATAAAGCTCAATAAAGCTCTTGATTGTATAGCCATTCCGAGAGGCTATTGATCTAATCCACTGGTTTTTCGGATCAGAAGAGATGTACACCTTTCCGTCAACCATGTTTTCCTTCATGAAGGCAACAATCTGCTCATCTGTAACGCTGCGCTGATCGAGGTATGGATATCCGGAAATGAAAACAGCGTATTCATCCGACGTCATTCCTCGAAACTGTGCATTTGCTCTGAATCTCTCTGGATTATCCGGGCGATAGAAAGGCTTCGTAAGGACATTTATAACTCTTCCGTCAGATTCACCGGCCAACTCCCGCTCCGTATACATGTGCATTTTTTTGCTGACAACTTGTTCCCGAATCTCATCCGGCAAGTCTTTTAGGAAGAGGCATTTGATCTCGTTCTCGTATATAAAAAGGCAGACGAAATCGTCCTGTCTGTTGTTCATACAACAGCAGGTTACTTCGTCGTCAGTATAGTCAAAACTTTTGTTTTCGATCAGTTTTGCAAGAATTGACAGTTCACTTTCAGAAATTGTCTTTCCTGTCCATGTAGATCTGCGCTGCGGCAATCGTTTCTCCAAGGCGTTATACACGCTTTGCCTTGACAGCCCAAACCATTCCGTCATCTTAGCTGGCTTGAATCCAAATCTTTCTGTTAAAATGTCAATGACCGCAAAGTCAAAACCTTTACTGGCAGATTCTACGATAGGTTCATCTCCATGCTTTTGATCGTATTGAGATGTGAGATTATCAAAATAAGTTCTACCTTCTCTAATTATTGCGTTGATGACCGCAAGTATTTCGTCTCTTGTTTGAGCGCCAACATTTTGGAGGCTCATAATATCCTTTTCAGACATTTGAACCAGTTCGCCCGCAGTCTGAACATTTGCCCGCTTTAATGCATTTCTGGCTCTAACGCTAAAAGGAACATCATCAAGACTAATAGATTCGATTTCCGGAAGGGGTTCAGATAGTCTGCTGCTTTCCGGTGCAGTTTCGATAATTGTCTTTGATTCCTCTTCGCGCTCGTGATATACGATCTTACCACTCTGTACGATGCTTTCAATGGCTTTCGTGATTTCTTCTCTGCTCAACACGCCAACGTTACGCAGCTCAAAAATATCTTTCTGAGACATTTGAATCAACGCTCCGACCGTGTGGATGCCACCACGCCTCAATGCGTTTGTTGCACGAGTTCCAAGTCTAAGGCTTTCAATTGGCGTATCTTGAACATCCGGAAGAATCTCTTTGATCCGTTTCGCTCGTTCCTCAAAGAAACAGATGATATCGTCTGCATGGGCTATTACTCCATTCAATTCTTGGAGAACATCTTCACTGATATTGCGTGTTGCAGATAATTCCATCATATCGCAGTTCAGCAAATCGTTCAGCCTCATCAAGCCTACATGGCCCAAGAAACTTTTGCTCTTGTCCGAAATCTCCAAGTCGTGGATATAAATCGTAATAGGCGTTTCTTTCATCTTATACCCCCCAAAAGCCCTTTTGAGAAATAAGAAAAATATCATAAGAGGATCTCTCTCAAACCCCTCACATTCGCTTCGATGAGAAATTATATAGAAAGTTTTTCCTCTTGCCTTGATTCAACGCGCTGTCCATGTGTAATTCATTTACATGAACATAGTTCACGCTGAAATGGTTCGGCTTTTCCATAAATTTATCATTAGCTTATTTACCACTAATCGTTCTGTACAAAACACTGCCTCGTATAAGTACACAACATTCACAATAATTATACCACAAAAAACGATTGGATTCTACACTTTTCGCTAATTATCAAAGAAAAAGTGGGAGTGCATCGTTCAAAATGCACCCCCACTGAAATACTATCGCCCCCAACTGTCTCGACTTTTCTTCTTGTCCTGCTTCTGCTTTGTCTTCTGTTGCTGTTTCTGACGCAGACGTTCACGGATGGAGCGTTCTTCAGCTTCCTCATGGAGCAGGTTTGCCACATCCCGTTTGCTGTTGTACATCATCAGGGGATCGTACTTATTCCCATAAGCAGACTGCACACAGTCAACCGCAGAACGCTCCATTGCAGGACGCAGGGCACACCTTGCGTCCTGCAATTCTTCTGGGTCAAATTCTGCTGCCTGCTCCTTCAAATCAGCATATTGCCGCAAGGCGTCGTTCAGCTCATCCGTGTACTTTTCTTCCTGCTGTGGCAGCTTCTTGAGTGTCGCTTCCATTGTAGGAATATCCTTTTTTACAGTAGCAATACCGGCATCGTCGCTACATTCCAGCGAGTGCAGCAGCATATCTTTCTCAGATTTCAGCTCCTCTAATTCCTCGGTTAGCTCTGCAATACGGCGGGACAGTTCACGCTGTTTCGGGATGAGATAGAAGGGAGTCTCCTTCTTTTCGGCAAGCAAAGACTTCCGTTCCTTGCTCTTGCCCCGAATTTCCTGAACCAACTCGGTAAAGCGCACCAGCTTCGGCTGAACGGCATGGATATACTCTTTCATGCGCTGCTTGCCCAGGCCGATATGCCGCAGCTGATAGTGAAAAACAATCATATTCGCCAACAGCTTTTCCATCGCCTCGGCAATAACCGGGATTGTATTCTTTACCGCCTGCCCCAGCTTCTTGACTGTCGCTTTCAGCTCACGAAGCAGAGCGTTATCTGCCTTGATCTGACGGTTAATTTCGCATCGGTTAGAGATGATGCCCTTTTTCTCCAACGCCTGCGCTGTCACACCTTCATGGATGGTAGGAATCTCATCCAGCCCCCGTGCAGCGTTGCTGCGGTGGTCAATGCGTTCCTCCCGCCCGGCGCGTTCCAGACAGCGGTTGGACACATCTGCCCATGCTGCCCGCCATGCCGTAAGCTGTCCTTCGCTGTTCCAGCGCTCGGAGATAGGATTCTGTCTGCCGTAGCGGGTGCTTTTGGGATGCGTGTCAGCCCGGACAAGCCCTTGTGCTTCGGCATCAGACGGTGTCATATACACCTTCTTTTTGCCGACCTTGTAGGGATATTGCTTCTCCCAGCCGTCGTTCTGCGCCGTCCGGAACTTAGCGGCAGTAAAACCGCGTTCCTCGCCGTTTTTCATGCAGAGATATTCCTTCTCAGTCTTGTACTGCCAGTGTCCCTGCCCATCCAACGGGCGCACCGTCAAGAGAATGTGGGCATGAGGGTTGTGACCGTCGGTGTCGTGGATGGCTGCGTCGGCGCACATTCCATCGGCCACAAACTGCTCCCGGATAAAGTCTTGCAGCAGCTCAATTTGCTGTTCACGGCTTAGCTCTATGGGCAGCGCCACGACGAACTCACGGGCAAGTCTGCTGTCCTTGGCCGTCTCGACTTCCTCCACAGCGTTCCATAGCTTTTCCCGATCCTGCCATTCCTGCGGGGCGTATTCCGGCAGGAAAACCTCCTGCCAGACAAGCCCCTGCTTTTTCGTGTAGTCGTGCTGTATCCCATCGTAATCGTTATACAAACGGGAACAGCTCAAATAAGCGGAAGCAGCCACGGCAGAGCGTCCTGCGCCCCGGCTGACCACCTTCGCTTCCAGATGATAAATTGCCATGTCTCGTTTACCTCGATTCCTTTTTTCTGTTTCTCTTTCGCAAAAGAGAAAATGGACGGGCAGGAGGCCCGTCCATCTCTGCGGCAAAGCTGCCGGTGGCAGGTTTGCGCAGGCGGTTGGAGAAATAGCGTCGGTTGAAGCGACGGTATTTGCCCAATCGCGCAGACGATGACAGCAGCACCCCCGCAGGTGCTGTGGCATTGTCTGGAGGCTGTCGCAACAGCCGCAATCCCCCTCGGAGAGCGCACGATGCCGCAGGCATACAACCGCCTGTTTTACAGGTGGTGAGTAAGTGCGCCCTTCGGGAAAAAAAAGAGGAAGGCCCCCGGTTTCCCGGAGACCTCCCAGCGGACTCAATCGTGCTGCGGCAGCTTCTGCATCAGGTAATCCTCCAGCGCAGACAGCTCCATCGTCCGCACCTCCGGCAGTACTTTCTCCAAAACCGCGCCCTCCTGAATAAGTCTGCGCATTCTGGCTTTGCGCTCCTTGACTCTGTCTCTGGCCTGTGCTTCCTCCAATCGGTGCTGCGCCTGCAACAGCTTCTTTTCCGCATCTGTCATGTGAAAAATCCTCCTTATCTTCGCTTCCGCCAGATGATCTCGTAACCCAGCGCGTCGGCAAGCTGGACAGCCTCGACATAGCGCAGGGATTCCCGCTGGAGCTTATTGGACAGGTTGGAAACACTGTCAGACCAGCCGTGTTCGTCCCGCAGCAGATCGACCACCTCCTGCATGGTCATTCCCTGACGAACGATGTACGACTTGATCTCATTTCTCAGATTGGATTTCATCAACTTTTTACCTCCATATTTTCGTGATGTTGGTTTTTGAGTAAGTGAACTGTGTGTGCTTTGCGGTGAAAAATCTGCCGTGCCGCAAATCCGCTCAGATTTCTGCCTATGATGCCCTGTACACAGCAGCACCCTATCGGCTTCATCGTCCGGCATGAGAACATACAGAACAGCAGGATATGCCACAGTCCGGTGCAGCAGCTTCACGCTTTGGTAAATCACCGGATGGTGTATTGCGTTCGACCTGCGGCGAAAATCATCACGGATTTCACAAGCATTGATTTTGAAGCCGTTAAAATAGGCTGTCCGTGTACGGCTCGGTACGGCAAAACTGACCTCGTGTACGCTGGTTTTGCGTACCGGCCGCCGATTCAGCGGACAATTTTTCACCATGCCGTGAAATGCGTCACCAAACGCACAAGCAAAACCGTATTTTGCGGATGAAGTTGAAAATAGCCGTACAGGGTGTACGGCGTGTACGGCTGTTTTGAAGTCCGTTTCTCATTTTCAATACGGCGGCGGATTGACCACCTCAATGCCCATAAAGCCACGCACCCGCTTGCCGCCGACGTGGACATTGTTGGTGGCTTCCACGTTGTAAAGTCGCTCGTTTTGCGCAAGCTCGGAGCTGACGCGGTTGGCAGACATGGGCTTCTGTGCGTTATCGTCGCACCAACGGGTATAGGCTCAATAGATTGCCTTGGAGCTGGCTTCCCTGTCGGCCTTGAAGCGAATGTAGCCATCAGATTGCAGAAACTCGATCACATTGTTGCTGCTGCGCTTGACCGTCTCCATATTTTCTTTGGCTTTGCCCGAAATGCGGCTTTCTTTGGTGCCTTCTTCCATTTGACAGGCAAACCGGGAACCGGAAAAACTCTTCTTCTGTACGATTTGGCAAAAACACTCTCCCGGAACGGTAAAACGCTTATAATTCATTGCGGAAAACTATCTGCTGGGCAATACAAAATCAGGAAAGAAATCGAACAGCTTTATATCATCTCTGCAGGGCAGTTGCGGAATGATGATGTTTCACTTGCGGATTATAACTATATTCTTGTTGACGAAACCCACCGTATCTATACAAGCCAATTTGAAGCGATATGCGATTCTGTTAGGGGCAACGATCAGGTATGCATTTTCTCTTCTGACCCAGAGCAGATTCTGTCAAACGCGGAGAAGCGAAACGATATCGTAAACAAAATCAAGGCTATTCCTCCGGACGCAGAATACACACTGTCAGAAAAGATTCGCACAAATAAAGAATTGCATTCTTTCATCGTATGTATGAAGAATCTGAACCACCGAGCAAGGGTGCCTATGGATTATTCAAGCGTAGAACTGAATTACGCCAATACAACGCAAGAGGCACAGTCCATGTTGGAATACTACCGAAACAAAGGGTACATCTTCGTTAATTATTCAAAGTCAAATTATGAGGAAAGCCCTTATTCAGCATATGCGGAGGATTTCGATACGCACCATGTTATTGGGCAGGAATTTGATAACGTCGTAATGCTCATGGATTCTTCTTTCTATTACGATGAGAATGGTGTACTTCAGGGCATGCCACATCCCAATCCGGATTATTTGTATCCAAACCTATTCTACCAAGGTGTAACTCGCGTCAGAGAAAAGCTCGCAATAATAGTTGTAAATTCACCTGAGCTGTTTAGAAACGTGGTTTCGATAGTAAAACCGACAGAATCATAAAACAAGAAAAATGGCCAGACCGAGCTTTCTTTACTCAATCTGACCATTATTTCTGTTGGACTCGCTTGAAGGCTATCTCACTTGAAATATGGTTGTTTTGCCAAATCCCTAAGTGAAGCCCTCAGAGGGGAGCAATCTCCTTTGACGCTGGGTTTCCAATAGGGGCGCGTAGCATCCCTGTTGGCACACGATTTTGCTTCGCAAAGTCTAGTGTGTTATACCTTTGCTTCCGGCTGACGCGGGAAAGGGGTTGGCGGCGTGCTCTGCAACAGGGCAGAGTGTGGTGGCAAATGCTTTTCTGCGGCAGTAGGACAGGCGGGTTTTGTGACGTGAGTTGCGGCACAAATGCGGGATTTTTGAGAAGCAAAATCCGACTGTCCGGAAAAGGAAGCAGAGGTATATAAAAGCCCCCGTCCCGCCGCAGCGATACGCACTAAAACCACCACGGTAACTCCAGCCAGAGGTTGTCCATCGCCTCGCCTTCCAACTTTTTTGCCCGGCTTTCACTCAGGTTAAAATGAATTGCTGTGCCGATCAGGGTATGTCCAATATCATCCGTAAAGCCATAGCGGTACAGAAGATATGTCTGCTCCCGTTCGGAGATTTGTCCAAAGCCTTCATACAGCTCCCGCAAAGTTTCCCTTTCCTCACATACCTGTTCCGGAGATTTGGCGGTGATGTCTGCAACAGCTTCAATGCGCAGAAGCCGTTCTTCACCGGGGAGAATTTCGTCCAGCCGGATTTTTTGAAGCCCCAGTCCATTTTGTGGATCAACCATTCGCTGCTCATATTGAGAGAAAACATCTCGTATCAGGTCGGTCATGGCGTTGCGGATGAATGGAGCGGCATAGGTCAGAAACTTGACGCCGACGCTCTTATCATAGCTGGGAATAGCCTTCAATAAGGCGATGCCGCCCTCCTGCTCCAGATCACCGATTTCTATGCTGAGATCACTTTCCACCAGATTAGATTTCAGAAAAATCTCATTGGCGGTTTTGCGGATGAAACCCAGATTGTTTTTCAGAAGAAGGTCACGAGCCTCTGTATCCCCTTTCTGCGCCAGCGCACAAAGCTGCTCATTATCCTGTTTCTTCATCATCCTTCTCCCGTGATGCGGCGTTATCAAAGGTGGATTGGAAAAGACCTGTCAACGCCTCGCCGAGCGTACTCAGGGCATCCGGATCAACACAGTCCATACCGGCTACGCTGCCTATAATCAGATCAGATACTTGCTTCGGTGTAACGCTCAGGTTTTCCATATCCTGACACTTCGTAATCTCTGAAAACATTTTTTCAGCTTCTTCGGCTGTCATCGCCCGAATTGCAGCAAAGTCATTGCCGATTTCTTTTTTCACTTCTTTGACTGCCATCATGAATTGATTTTCTATGGTGGCGAGATCAGCTTGATAGACGGGCGTTTTCAGACGATTGATTTCATTTGCAGCTTGTGCAGCGGCTTTCGTTTTTGCCGATTTTCGCGTCAAACTGCTGAGTGTGGCATATAGCTGGTTCTGCGCGGCGTATCCGGCAGTAACTGTGTCGTTGAAATACTGCTCCAATATGTAGGTCAGCTCAAGAAAGCGCGGGCTTTCCAGCAGATAATTAACGACCTGCGCATTTGCTTTTCCGGTATAGAGGTTTCTCGCCGCCTGCGCCGATAAGCCCAATTCATCGATTTCATAATTCTTTCTGTCCGGGACAGTAGTTACGCCCAAAAGAAAGTCTGTAGACACGTTGAAAGCTCTTGCAATGCGGATGATATTTTCATCTCCGAGCTTGTCTGTTTTTTTACTCAGAAAACGGCTGAGGAGGCTGTCATTGCAGCTAATCTTACGGGCTAGTTCCGTCTGAGAGACATTATTGTGCTTCATCAAATCCAAAAGTCTTTGTCGGATATTTCCGGGAAGAAATACAGTATCCATCCGTTATGCGCCTCCTTCCGCCGCTCTTTCTTTGATATATTTCCCACTCTTGATTCTGGCATCGGCGGGCTTCCCTGCATCTTCCGGGATGATCCAACGGCTTCCTGCCCGCTGTGCGCCGGAGATACGCCCCTGATTGCAGAGAATGCTTACGCGCCGGTGGGAGATACCCCATTTCTCCGCTGTTTCAAAGGTCGATAAAAACTTCATACTGAGCCTGTCCTTTCTGCCAATATCTAATCTTATTATATTCAATAAGTGGAATAATATCAAGACGCATATTGTGAACAAATGCCGCTCTGCGTTTTTGCATTTTTGCAAAAATTCAGGGCGGCATTTTCTTTTTTTGCACGAATGCCGGATTTCCCGGCTGACGCCGATTTTCTCCGTATATTGAGGCGACAAGAGGAAATTGTCAAATAAATTACGGAGGTATGTGTATGAATTTATTTGAAAGTGTAAAGGCGGCAGTCACGGTGAGACAAGCTGCTGAACATTACGGTCTGGAAGTGAACCGTGGCAACATGGTCTGCTGTCCCTTCCACAATGACCGTATACCCAGCATGAAACTGAATGAGGATTACTTCTATTGCTTCGGATGCGGGGCCCACGGCGATGTGATCGACCTTGTGGCAAGGCTGTTCAACCTGAGCAGCTATGATGCGGCGAAGAAGCTGGCGTATGACTTTGGGATCGACCCGGACAAGCCCCCGGCTGCGGCAGCGCTGCGGAAACCGAAATATCCGCTGGCAAAGGCGTTCCAGAGAGAGGGACTGCATTGTCAGCGGGTATTGTGCGATTATCTGCATCTTTTGGAGCATTGGAAGGTGCAGTACGCACCCAAAACACCGGAGGACTTTGGGGCCCCCGTCGGAACCCAGCAAAGCGGTTCCGATGGGGAGAGGACGAGCAGCGGAATGAGTGAGATTTCGCCGCAAGGCGGAAACGAAGGATATGAAGCTTGCGAGGACGAAGATGACCGCTTTGTGGAAGCCTGCCAGATGCTCGATTATATCGAGGATCTGGCAGATATTTTAACCTTTGCGGAGTTGGAGGTTCGTGTGAAAACTGTGGATATGCTTCAAAAGGACGGCATGATCGACCGACTGGAAGAACGCCTGAAACGGACGGAAAAGGAGGTGGATGCCCGTGACGAAACGGAGATCAGCTAATTTAGACGCGCCCATCTGGTTTGACGGCACAAATATCAATGAGGCGCTGTTCTGTGATGAATTTCTGAGCAGCCGGAAAATCATCTTTGCCGATGGTGCTTTCTTTACACCGGACGGCAGAGTGACCGACGATCTGCCGCTCCGGGGCGAAATCTATGAGGAACTGAAATGCTGCGCTGTGAACAATATCCCTCGAAAGATCACCAACATTCTGGAAGTGATGAAGCTGGCGGCTCATATAGGGGACTTTGTACCAGAGGCAGATAGAATCCATCTGGCAAACGGTACTTTGAAGCTGGACGGCAGCTTCACCGAGGGCAGACCGAATATTGTGCGGAGCAGGCTGCCGGTGGCATATCGCCCTGACGCACCGGCTCCCGTCCGGTGGCTTTCTTTTCTGGATGGGCTTCTCTATACAGAGGACATTCCCACCTTGCAGGAGTTCATCGGTTATTGCCTGATTCCCAGCAACAAGGGACAGCGCATGATGTTGATTAAAGGAAACGGCGGCGAAGGAAAATCACAGATCGGTGTCGTGCTGGGTGCGCTTCTCGGCAGCAATATGAAGGACGGAAGCATCGGAAAAATCTCTGAAAACCGCTTTGCCCGTGCGGATCTGGAACACATCCTGCTGTGCGTGGATGACGATATGCGGATGGAGGCGCTGCGGCAGACAAACTACGTCAAGTCCATCGTGACCGCCCAAGGAAAAATGGATTTGGAGCGCAAGGGTAAGCAGAGCTATCAGGGGTGGATGTTTGCCCGCCTGCTGGCGTTCTCCAATGGCGATCTGCAAGCGCTATATGACCGAAGCGACGGGTTTTACCGCCGCCAGCTTGTGCTGACCACCAGGGAAAAGCCTGCGGGACGGGTAGATGATCCTGACCTTGCGGAGAAAATGAAAGCCGAAGCCGAGGGGATTTTCCGCTGGGCGTTTGAGGGCTTGCAGCGGCTGGTTGCCAACAACTTCAAGTTCACGGAGAGCCAGCGCACGCGGGATAATCGGGAGGCAGTGAAGCGAGATAATAACAACGTCTTTGATTTTCTCGAATCAGAGGGCTATATCCGGCTGAAAGCAGACTGCACCATCAGCTCAAAAGATTTGTACGAAATTTACCGGATGTGGTGTGAGGAAAACAATCTGACGCCGCTTAAACGCCGCAGCTTCAGTGAGAGTGTGATTGCGAACCAAAGCAAATACATTCTTGAATACTGCAACAAGATCACCAACGCTGCCGGACGGCGTGTATGGGGCTTCTTCGGTATTGAAGCGATTGCCAGACCTAATATAAATGGGTTTTCCGACATTTCAGAGCATACGTACGTACCGGAGGACTGGCGGTGATTTTTCTGCGACTGCGCCGTGTACGTATGTACGCAGCGTTTTTCCCAAAACGCCGCTATATGAAAAACTCTGACTGGCAGAGCCTATATTTTGGGGCACGAAATCAAGCTAAGTGAAATCCGTAAAGTTTTTGACCGATGGCAGAAATGGTTTTACGGAATCGTACTTCTCGGAACAGCAAAGCAGTTGTGCTGAAGAGTGGGGAATTACACGGTTTGAAACCAAGTCCCGCGGTTTCGGAAAGTCGACACCCCTCACTTACGAAAAGGACATCGCCCGCCGCTTTTCCAGTGGATTTCAGGAAAACAGAATATTACATCACACAGCGAAGCAGGTTTTTGGAAACAGAAACCCGCTTCGCTGTTTTCATCACGAAAATTTGGGAGGATTTTTATGAGCATCAGGAATGAGATCAAATCGCAGATCGTCCGCGCCGGTTTTACCATGCAGGAGGTTGTTGACCTATTACATGATGAATATGGCTGGTCGGACAGCGTTTCCAATTTGTCTGCCAAGTTGCAGCGGGAGAGCATCCGCTATAAAGAGGTCGTCGAGCTTGCCGACGCGCTGGGTTATGAACTGATCTGGCAGAAACGGAGGGAAAAATAAATGAGTAAGCCGCAGTTTGCGATTCTCCGCTTTGCAAAGTACAAAGGACCGGAGATTTCCAACATTGAGGCGCATAATGAGCGCACAAAAGAGGAATACGCCAGTAATCCAGATATTGACAAGAGCCGCAGCCACCTGAATTTTCATCTGCTCGAACCGGAACGTAAATATCGGGCGGAAGCAGAGCGGCAGATCAAAGATGCCGGTTGCCGCACCCGTTCGGACAGCGTGCGGCTGGTGGAGGCTCTTGTGACTGCAACGCCGGAGTTCTTCAAGGGCAAGAAAAAAGCTGAAATCAAAACCTATTTTCAGGAGGCGCTGGACTTTATCAAGGAACACCAAGACCCGAAAACGATTATATCCGCTGTGGTGCATATGGACGAGAAAACGCCCCATATGCATCTTTCTTTTGTCCCGCTGACGGCGGACGGGCGGCTCAGCGCCAAGGAAATCGTAGGCAACAAGAAGAAGCTAACGCAATGGCAGGACAGATTTTGGTAGCATATGGTCAAAAAATACCCCGATTTGGAACGCGGCGAAAGCGCAAGTGAAACCGGACGCGACCATATCCCGCCGCGGGTATTCAAAGAAATGACGCGCTTGGCAAAGCAAAAAGCCAAGCTGGAAGAATTGCTTTCAGGCGTCAATGCGTTCAATGCCAAAGGAAAAGCAGCAGAAATCGGCGCTTTTTTGGACAAGTATATTCCTGCTGTGGAGCAGATGCACACGACACTGAAAAAGTACAATACGGCGTTCACGGCTACAACTGCCGAGAATAAAAAGCTGAAAAAGAAAACAGAGCAGTTGGAGCAGTCGCTGGACAAGGCCACGCAGGAAAGCACCTTGAAAAAGCTGACTGACGCCAAGCTGCATCGGGATTATGAGGATGCCGTCGCCGTGCTGGATCGTATTCCGAAGGAAGTGCTGGCGGCATATACACACAGAACGGAGAAAGAGAGGGAGACTGCCTATGGTAGATGAATGGAGCGGTTTCGCCGCTTTGCTGGCAAATTTGATTGAAAAGTATGCTGTGGTTCTGAATCTTGACGCGCTGCCTGATCTCGTCATAGAGGGAGCCGTGTCTGAAAAAGGTGATGCTGATAAGAGTATTCACGAAAACGATATTGAATCAGCGAAAGCGGCATGATATAATTATCATGAAATAAGTGTCCAAACTCCCATTGCAGGAGCAAAAGCTCCTGCAATGGCAGAAAACGAGGTGAAGTGACAATAGATCGCTGGGAGAATGAACAGAACAATTCTGAAATGATGATTTATACCACAGAGGATGGCTTGACAAAGATCGAAACGACCTTTGACGGCGATACGGTTTGGCTGTCCATTGACCAGATGGCGGAGCTGTTTCAGAGAGACAAGTCTACCATTTCCAGACATATCAAGAACATTTTCGCTGAGGGCGAATTGAAACGAGAAGCAGTTGTTGCAAATTTTGCAACAACTGCCGCTGACGGTAAGACTTATCAGGTGGATTACTATAATCTCGATGTCATCATTTCTGTCGGCTACCGTGTGAAGTCTCAGCGCGGTGTGCAGTTCCGCATCTGGGCAACGGGAATTTTGAAGGAGTATATGCGAAAGGGTTTTGCGCTGGACGATGAGCGCCTGAAAAATCTGGGCGGCGGCGGATACTTCAAGGAGCTGCTGGAGCGTATCCGTGATATCCGCGCTTCCGAGAAGGTGTTTTACCGTCAGGTGCTTGAAATCTACGCGACCAGTATTGACTATGATCCCAAGGCGGAAATCTCCGTTCAGTTTTTCAAGAAAGTCCAAAATAAAATTCATTATGCCATTCATGGGCAAACCGCGGCGGAGGTCATTTACACACGCGCCGATGCGGAGAAAGAATTTATGGGCTTGACCACCTTTGCGGGCGGTCAGCCAACGCTGAAAGAGGCGGTAGTTGCCAAGAACTATCTGAACGAGAAAGAGCTTCGTGCTATGGGGCAGCTTGTGTCCGGATATCTGGATTTTGCGGAACGACAGGCGGAGCGGGAGCAGGCAATGACCATGCAGGACTGGTCGGAGCATCTTGATCGGATTCTGACCATGAGCGGAGAGCAGCTGCTGGTTGGCAACGGAAGCGTCAGCCATAAGCAGGCTATCGACAAGGCAACCGGCGAATACAGAAAATACAAAGCCCGTACCCTCAGCGAAGTTGAGCGCGATTATCTGGATTCCATCAAGTTGTTGGAGCAGAAAACAGATAAAAAGTAAGCTGGGGTGGAGAAGATGCGATGAAAAAAGAAAAGATAAAAGTCTATATCTATACTCGCGTGTCTACCGCCATGCAGATTGACGGATACTCTCTGGATGCACAGAAATCTAGAATGAAAGCCTATGCCGAGTTCAATGACTATGAGATTGTGGGCGAATACGAGGATGCCGGTAAATCCGGCAAGTCCATTGAAGGGCGTGTAGAGTTTAACCGCATGATGGAGGATATCAAGTCTGGTAAAGACGGCGCGTCCTATGTAATGGTGTTCAAACTCTCACGTTTCGGCAGAAATGCGGCAGATGTCTTGTCTACCCTACAGGTCATGCAGGATTTTGGCGTTAACCTGATTTGCGTGGAGGACGGGATTGATTCCTCCAAGGATGTGGGAAAGCTGATGATTTCCGTTCTTTCGGCTGTGGCTGAAATTGAGCGTGAAAATATCCGTGTGCAGACCATGGAGGGCAGAATCCAGAAAGCCCGTGAAGGGAAATGGAACGGCGGCTTTGCGCCATATGGCTACAGGCTGGAAAAAGGGCAGCTTTTCATCAATGAGGAAGAAGCGGCGGCAATCCGCGTGATTTTTGACCAGTATGTGCATACGGATACCGGTGCAAACGGTCTTGCAAAATATCTTGCGACCCACGGGATTCACAAAATCCAAAGGCAAAACGGGAAAAATCCCCTGTTTGATTCTGCGCTGATCCGCAGGATTCTGAAAAATCCGGTTTACTGCGGGAAAATCGCCTATGGCAGACGTCGGACGGAGAAGGTGCATGGCACAAGAAATGATTACCGGCTTGTGGAACAGGATGACTATCTACTGGTTGACGGACTGCATGAGGGAATTGTCTCCGAAGAACTATGGCACGAGGCGCAGGTCAAGCTGCTGGCACAAGCGGAGAAATACGAACACGTCAACAGGGGCAAGGACACCAAAATTCATCTGCTGTCCGGTATTGTAAAATGTCCGGTCTGCGGTGTGGGAATGTACGGAAACAAAAGCATCAAACACAAGGCGGACGGCTCAAAATACAAGGATTTTTATTACTATGGCTGTAAGCATCGTACAATGACGCACGGACATAAATGCGATTTCAAGAAACAGATCAATGAAGAACTATTGGACAGTGCCGTTGCGGAGGTTATCGTAAAACTGGTAAGCAATCCGAAGTTCGCTGCCATGATGCAGGAAAAGATCAGCATGAAGGTGGATACCTCTTCCATTGAGCAGGAGATTGCGGCGCATGAAAAGCAGCTTCGCCAGAGCTACTCCGTAAAGGCTCGGCTGATGGATGAGATTGATTCCCTCGATCCGGACGATAAGCATTACATCAAACGCAAAGCAGACCTTGATGACCGACTTTACAAGATGTATGATAAGATCGAGGATACAGAAAACCAGCTCGTTGCCGCCAGAGCTAAGAAGATGGCGATTGAGGCGGAAAAGCTGACGGGCGACAACATCTACAAGGTGCTGATTTACTTTGATAAGCTCTATTCCGTCATGGACGATCAGGAAAAGCGGCAGCTCATGGAATCGCTGCTATCCGAAGTCCAAATCTATGAGGAACGGCAGTCCAACGGGCAGTGTCTCAAGTCCATCAAATTCAAGCTCCCAATCATTGCGGAAGATATGAGCTTGAGTTTGGACAACGATGCACATATCGAGACGGTTGTCCTCTTGTCACAGGAAGCCGCTGCTGCGGGACTGAATTAAGCAAACTGCATTATTGCATATCAAGGCATACATGCAGCATTAAGGAAAGAGGAAAGCAATGATTTACTGGATAAACGGTGCATACGGCGTCGGAAAATCGACTGTTGCGGAGCAGCTCAGGGCGAAACTGCCGAAAGCGCATATATTTGATGCGGAGGAGGTGGGCAATGCTGTCAGGGACAATTATCCCGAGGAATGCAAACACAGCATTATTTTTGAGGGATACCCGCTTTGGAGGGAACTGAACTGCAAACTGTTGAAGGATATATGCAGCAAATACGATGGAGATATTATTGTGCCGATGACGCTTGTGCTTGATGTTTCGTATACGGAAATTATTCAGCGGCTGACGGACGGCGGCATTTCGGTCGGGTATGTTATTCTTGACGGCGATCGGCAGACAATTCACGACAGGATAATTAAGCGCGGAGAGGATGAGGAGTGCTGGTGCATGAACAATATCCAAACATGCCTTGATGCGCAATGCGGGGATATGCGTGCCGAACACATAAACACCGTCGGAAGAACGCCGGGCGAAATCGCGGATGAAATAATTAAACGCTTTGAAAGCCTTTGAAAGAATCCGCAAATTTCGGATTTATGGCATCAGGTAAGGGCTGGGGGCATCGGCAAATGATTGAAAAACAATTCACGGCGTTGCTGCGCAGTTTTGTGCAGGATACTGCGCCGAAAACGGAAGAACCGTGGAACATGGCGGAATTGCAGCGGGCGGCGGCACAGCAGAACATGCTGCCTGTGTTGGCGTATGAAAACAAGCGTTGGAGGCTCTCGACTGATTCGGAAGTTTGCCGCCGACTGGACGGTTTTTTGTACGGTGCGATTGTCGGCAACCTGAACCGCCGCGTGGACTTTGAAACTTTATCAAAAGAATTTACGGTTCGGGGTATTGCACATATGCCCGTTAAAGGCTATTATCTCCGAAAGCTTTATCCCGTTCCGGAGCTGCGCACGTTTGGGGATATTGACATGCTGATCCATCGTGAAGACAGGCAAAAGGTACACGAGCTGATGCTTTCGCTGGGTTATTCGGTGAAACAAAACTGGGAGCCGACTTATTCCTACATTAAAGGTGCGGAATATTATGAAATCCACACGAATTTAATGGACGGCAATCTGGATAACAGAGCCGATTTAAAAGCATATTTCGATGCCGCATGGCGGTATGCGGAACCGGATGACGGGCTGCGGTACAGACCTGCTTCGGATTTTCATTTTATTTATACGGTGTGCCATCTTGCAAAGCATATGTACGGCGGCGGAGCGGGGCTGCGAATGTATTTGGATATTGCCCTGTATATGAAGAATGAGAGCGCACGGCTGAATATGGAAAACATTGAGCGGGAGATGGCAGCTTTGCAGCTGACCGGGTTTTTTCATACGCTGATGAATGCATGCAGCGCATGGTTCGGCACGGAATGCGGCTGCTCGCTTCCGCCGCCGGACGAAGCGGCGATCAAAAAGCTTCTCTGCTATACTCTGGATTCGGATCTGTTCGGCCATTCCCGTGACCATGCAGTGATAGAGCTGCGCAATTCGGAATCGAAGAAGACTGCAAAGGGCAAATTGATACGCAATATGCTTTTTCCGCCTGCGGGGCAAATCGAATCGCGCTATACCTTCCTTCAGGGCCGGCATTGGCTGCTGCCGCTGGCGTGGATCGTGCGTGCGGTGTCGAATTTGCGGCTGATTCCAAACAAACTGCACAGCATGAAATCCGTTGCAGAAACCGATATCGACCGCGTGGAAACGTATGACGGGTTTATGCGCCGAATCGGACTTTGAAAAATGCACGCATCGGAGCGGAAAAGCAATGCAGATTGAAACAAAAATCTGTTCGGCTTTAATCGGCTTTATCGGAAAAGTTAAAAAAACGAACAAAAATTGACCGCCGAGAGATTCGGCGGTCTTTTTTATGAAATTTGTAAAATTCTGCTGTTGTGATTATTCGGCAGTTACGGCCGAACCGAGCTGTTCGCCGCTGATTGTCATTTCATTGATGGCAGAGTTCCAAGCCTCGAAAGATTCGGCATCATACAGCTGTGCGGTGAACATTGTCAGCATATCACCGGAGTAGATGTAGCATGCAATGACGTATGCACGAACATCTTCAACATCGACGGTTGTTTTATAATAAATTACCGGATGATCACCGACGGTCAGTTTATAACATTTGTCGTCGGAAACGGTTCCGCCGAAAGCTTCTTTGAAATAAGCTTCAATTTCTTCAACAGACTGACTGAAATTGATTGCGGCGTCATCGCCGATGGGTGCGTTCATGTAAATGACTGCATTCTGTGAATTTTCATCCACGCTGCTGGCAAAAGCAACGATTCCGCCGATGTCCATAAGCATGTAGCCTTCGGGTGCGGTCAGCTTGATGAAGTCGGTTGTGAATTCGCGGGTGGCTTGGTTGTAATTGTAACTGTCGGCAGGTTCCGCAGTGGGTTCTTCCGTGGGCTCCGCAGTGGGTTCCGCTGTAGGTTCCGCGGTGGGCGTCGCGGGAACTTCTGTGGTGGGCGCGGGAGTAGGTTCTTTCTTGTTTCCGCCGCATGCCGCAAAGCTGAGCAGCATCAGTGCAGCAAGGATAATCGCCGTAATTTTTTTCATTGTGAGTTCTCCTCTGATTTTTTAATTTTACACAACATGATACATACGGGTGCAGTGAGCAGCCGCGCCATTAGCTGTGCATACCTCAATTATTGTACCACGCCGAATAAATATGTGCAATACGGAAAACAGAAAATATACATATCAAGGGCTTTTCTGCAAAGCAATAATGAAAACAGCAAACAGGACAATCCTTCGGGAGCTGCCCTGTTTGCCGTTTTGAGGTTTGTGCAGCTTCCGAAAAACAATTGTGCAAGCTTAATCGAAAGATTATTGCCTGTCGATTCCTGCCTGTTTAAAAAAAATAACCGAATACGCAAGAAAGCAGACAAGATCGCTTAATGCCGAAAAAAATCTTGTGTGATAAACAAAAACAGTGTAAAAAAGGACGGCTGTTTCCGCAAACAAAAATACCGCCGGCATTGTACGGAGCAGTTTTCCCCATATCGTGTTTTTTCTGCCGGACCATAGGATTATTCCCAACACGGCACATACAAAAGCGGGCGGAACGCTGTATAGCAGCCAGCCTCCGATATGATTCGGTATCAGTTTGGATAATGACTCCGGCTGCATCGCTCCGCTGCGGTAAAGTCGGAACGATTGGTGTACGGTCGTAATAAGGAACATCAGGAATATGTAAATTCCCGCATTGATTGCCGCACATTTTCTGTTCTCGCTGAATAAAACAATCAACGAAGTCGAAAACATCCAGAAGCCGAAGGTGCTCGAACTCCAATAATAAAACGACCAGAAACCGTTGTCAGGCACTTCAATGAAAAACACAACGGTGAGCCCTGCAAGCAAGCCTAAAGCAACAACAAAAAAATAAGATTTAAGTTTGTCTCGGAATAAAACTTTCAAGTGAGTTCTCCTCTGCATTTTATTTATTGGCTGAAGCATATCAAATTGTGACTGCGTATCGCCGTTTCAGCCTTCCGCCGCTCGGAACGGCAGAAAAAACAGCGATCGCAATCACAGCGAAAATCCGTGCGGAAAAAGGCATTCGGCATAAGATTTAGGGAAAAGAAATTTAATGTGCGTAAATGTCATTGATTCGGGTCACGCAATTCAATTCTGTATCCCATTTTGACAATCAGCTTCAAGGTTTCAAGCGCGGTGTTCCTGTCATATTCCTTCTCGCTTTCCGCAAGCTCGTCATACGGAACGAGCAGGGGTGTTGTTTTTAAATCGTTGTCCTTCTTTTCACCGTAAGTCCAACCTTCGGCAATTCGGCCTGCGGCCCACACTTCATGAACGTTTTCGGCAATTTTTTCCGTAAGAGCAAGCAGCTCCGCAGGAAGGACAACATCGCTTGTGTCGATGGGTTTGGGTTCGTACATATTGTAAATAACCTCCGGGTTCATTGTTATAAATCTGACGGTATGCGCCGGGCAGCGTATGCATTCAGCTTTGCCCGTTCGCAAGCTTATTTATGAGATTGCCCGCAACTTGGACAAGAGTGTTGGGCAAACTGTTTTTTGCTGCGTAAAGTATATCACAAAAAGAGCAGAATTCAAAACAAATTTTCTGCGTTTAAATCTTTTGCGAAAACTTTACGGTTTACGGGCGGTTTTTATGTTTATTATATAAAATCAACGGTGCATATGCAGAGATATGCATGAGAAATATGAATGTACATATATTTTAGCGTTCAAATTTAAACATGTCAACCGTTTTTTTAAACAGAGTTGAGTCCGGTATGAATAATGCTTATCGTCCGCCGCAATTCTTCTGTCGTGAAAAAGGCAGATTTTCCGCCGCATTTCGACTTGAAACTCGGATATATTTATTGTAAAATAATATTGCCGAATTGCAGCAACGATTTTTTTCGGTGTGCGGAGCGAATATGCGGCACGGGGAACGGGCAGGCACGGTTTTGGGTTAAGATTTTGCAGCTTCCGCTGTTTTGCAAAGTTGTTTCGCAGGAGCATCCGCAGAATGAAAAAAAACGGGAGGAACGAAAAAATGGGGAGAACATCGAACAAGGATAATAAAACTCAATATCAAATTTGCCGTGAAAACATGGGCTATTCGCGGGAAAAGGCGAGCGAAGTGCTGGGCTGGATTTCGGCGGATCGCATTGAACGAATTGAAAACGGGGGATTTGTGCCGCGTTCGGACGAAGTGCTTGAAATGTCCCGCGGGTACAGAAACCCGAATCTGTGCAATTATTACTGTGCGCACGAGTGTCCCATCGGGCAGCAATATGTTCCGGAGATAAAGGTCAAGGATCTGTCTCAAATTGTGCTTGAAATGCTTGCATCGCTCAACGCAATGCAGAAAAAGCAGGAACGGCTGATTGAGATAACGGCGGACGGACAAATTTCGGAAGACGAAATGATTGATTTTACGGGTATTCAGGCCGAATTGGAAAAGATATCCGTAACGGTTGAAACGCTTCAATTCTGGTTTGAGCAAATGGTTGCCGACGGAGAAATCAAACTTCAGAAAAACTATTGCGAAGCGGAAAGATAGCACGGGCTGCACAGGTGCAGATTAAACCTGAAAACGTCGATTTATGCATTTAATCGGCGTTTTTTGCATTTTTTAGGGAAAACGGCAGGGTTATTCCGCAGTTTTTGCCCTTTTTCCGAAGGATGAACTGCATTATAATTCAATCATACAAAAAAACAACAGCCGAAAGGAGATTTAAAATGACTGTTAAGCAAAGGGTTATTGCCTCGCTTCTCGTCGAAAAAGCGGCGGAGAACAGAGAACTTGCGGACAAGGTCGGGCTTATCTGCCGGTTGAAGCAAACCGAGGCAATGCGGAAAATTTCGGAAATGAAGGTAGGCGAAGAAGAATGAAGATCATCGGAAAAATTCTTTTGGGTATTGTCGGCGTTATTGCGGCACTTTACCTTATTGTATTCATCACGGCGTGGCTGTAAGAGGAGGATGCGGACATGAAGAAATTTTTAAAGGTTTTGGGTGGGATTTTTGCCGTGTTGCTGGTGACGGCAATTGTGTTCGGAGTCGGATACTTTTTCGGAAATCGTTCGAACGGCGGAAAAGCGGAAGTTGTTCCCGCAAGCAGCAGCGGCCTCGATCTGAAGCTTCCGGGTGAAGTTGAAAAATCCATCATCACTGTGGATGAAGTTGAGGCGAAGATTCTTGAAATCGGTGAGCTTGCAACATGCGAAGGAGATTACACCGTGACCCGGGGGAAGGATTTTACCCGCTATTTTGTGGACAAGATTCCCATTCCGGGTTCAACGAACCATGTTGAATTGACCTGCACGGGCATAGTTAAAGCGGGCTATTCGCTTGAGGACATTGCCGTTCGGGTGGATAACGAAAGCATGAAGATCTATGTCGCTTTGCCTCAGGCGAAAATCATGAGCAATCAGCTGATTTGGGACAGCGTTGTCTGCAATGAACAGAACAGTATGCTGAATCCGATCGATTTTGAACAATATCAAACGCTGATTTCGGAGATTGAATCGGAAGGACTTGAGGAGGTTCAGAAAAAAGGTTTTTTTGACACCGTTGAATCGAATGCAAAAAAACTTATCGGAAACTTTCTCGGCTGCTTTGCGGACTATACGGTTGAATTTATTTAAAACTGCGAAAGAGTTTGAACCAATGCTGACTGTTGCTCCTGTTCAAAACGTCATTTTCTCCTTATCAAACATATAGATTTACTCCAAAAATATAGTGATTTTACTCCAAGAACAAAACCGCCTCCGAAAGGCGGAGCGGATAAGGGATAATTCAAAAACCATTGTCCATTCGTCTTCAAGCGGGTAAAACAAACGGCCACACAGAAGTAAAAATGCTTTTGTGGAGCGTTCCTGATAAGGATACACAAAGAAATAAGAATTAAGGCACAGAAAAGGCAAAGAGAAATCGAGATGAGCAATTAGTTTGTCTCGATTTTCTTTTTGAAAACACTTCGCACATTCGTCAAAACGAATTAGGTCTGCTATTATGTTCTCAGAAAGCATTTGGAGGATATGACTATGCGCATCGTTTTCAAAATACTGCTTGTTCCGGTATGTCTGCTGTTGACGATACTGAAGCTCGTATTCAGACTTGCGGCAGGCGCAGCGGCGTTCGTTCTCGCGATAGGCGGAGGGTTGCTGCTCATGTACGACCTGTTACTGCTGATAATTGGCTGCGGCTCAAAGGAGCTTATGCTTCAGCTGTTGACAATCGGCGGTTTGCTGATCGCCGTTCCTTTCGTTGCAGGATTTTTTGTCAGCCTACTGGAAGCAACGCAGGAACCCATTAAAGAATTCATTGAATCATAAGGAGGATACAATCATGGACATCACTTACACTAAACACGGCGACTATTACTACCCCGATCTCGAACTCCCGCCCCAGCTGACCAATGATATTGGCCGCTTCGGACGGATGCGGAAGAAGTATCTTAGGGAGCATCAACCCGATACCTTCGCGCTGATGCTGATGGAGAACACTCTGATGCAACATCTCATCGATATCGACCGCGAGGCAAATGAGCAGATTGATTTCATTACCTTCCAGCTCGCCCAAGCCGAAGGCGTGACCGAAGAGATCAAGGCCCGCGACCAACTCGAATGGATCCGGCGGATGAACTCCTGCCGGGCGAGAGCCGAGGAGTTGGTTATCAGAGAAATTGTACTTGAATAACAAATCAAGATGAGCCGGACAAGAGCGTCCGGCTCATCTTTGATAGGATCGTTCAATATTGCACAATAACGGCAAAAAGATAAAATCTGTATTTTCGTGCATAATTGTAGTAAGAAAACATGCACTTTCGTGATGCTTGCGCTAAAGAAAACTTGCATTTTCGTGAAACAGATGGTATAATCAACTGCAACAACGGGTAAATTATCAGAGAGGTACAGCTATGTTAAAGAGGAAAATCTATGATGAACTTGTAAATTGGAAGCGTCGAAGCAACGGCCAGACTGCGCTTTTGATAGACGGTGCGCGGCGTGTCGGCAAGAGCTACATTTCCGAGCTCTTTGCAAAGCAGGAATACAGAAGCCATATCATTATTGATTTCGGTAACGCCCCGAAGGATATTCTTGATCTCTTTGTGTATGACAGTGCGGATCTTGATCTGTTCTTCGCCAAGCTTGCAGCGTTTTATTCCACGGTCCTTTATAAGAGAGATTCGTTGATAGTATTTGATGAAGTGCAGCAATTTCCGCGAGCCCGTCAATTGATCAAGTATCTTGTTAAGGACGGACGCTATGATTATCTGGAAACGGGTTCGCTTATTCGGCTGAAGAAGAATACGGAGGATATCATTATTCCTTCGGAGGAGGAACATATCGAGATATTTCCTCTTGATTTTGAAGAATTCCTTTGGGCCTTGGGGGACGAAGCAACTGTCCCGCTGATACAGCGATGCTTTGAGGAAAAGAAACCGCTAGGGCAAACGCTCCACCGCAAAATAATGAACGACTTTCGGCAGTATATGCTCGTCGGCGGTATGCCGCAAGCCGTGACTGCGTATATAGGCGGGAAAAACTTCGCAGCTGCGGATGAAGCAAAGCGAAGGATCCTCAAGCTGTACAGAGAGGATATCTCCAAGTTCGCCGCAGGATACGAAGAAAAGGTGTACGCAGTCTTCGACGGTATCCCGGGGCAATTGTCAAAGAAGGAGAAAAAGTATAAGCTGGCCTCCTTGGATAAAGACGCGCGTTTCAGAACGTACGAGGATTCGTTCATATGGCTCAATGAGGCAATGGTCGTCAATACTTGCTATAACTCCACCGATCCCAACGTAGGCCTTGCGCTCAGTGCGGACTATTCAATGCAAAAATGCTATATGGCCGATACCGGCCTGCTTGTCACGCACACTTTTATGGACCGATCCTTTACGGAAAACGAGCTTTATAGGGCGATACTGTTCGATAAGCTCAATATCAACGAAGGCATGCTTATGGAGAATATCGTAGCGCAGATGCTGAGACGCAGCGGACATAAGCTCTACTATTATTCGCGCAGCGATTCCGCGAACAGGGAAAACCATATGGAGATCGATTTTCTGATCACGGAAAATAAAAAGATCTCCCCCGTGGAAGTAAAATCCGCAAATTACCGTAAGCATTCCTCACTCGATAAGTTCAGAAAAAAGTTTTCGGGAAAGCTTGGCACTTCCTATATCCTCTATACCAAGGACGTCATGGAGAAGGAAGGGGTATGGCATCTGCCGCTCTATATGGCGATGTTCCTTTGATTATTACGGGAATGGAGAACAATAAATGATGAACCGTACAAACAAGACAGAAATAATAACAAAAGATGATATCAGGAATACGGAGGCGACGCTTTCCGATCTGCTTAACGTTTCACCTGATGTATGCGGGGATGACGAGACCACGGTGCTTGATCTTCCTGTCAGGTCCGAAAAACGCATTGCGGGTATTGGAATAAGGTACGTAAAGGAGCTCCTTTCGATAAAGCTTGGTAGGCTGCTTGCGATCGGCGGCATGGGCCTTGGCTCTCTGAATGATATAGCCGGCGCGATAGCAAAAAGGATCTCCGAAGCACCCGGTGATGACGGAGATGGCAGCAAAGACATACCCGATGCCCCTTTCACCTCGAACGCTCAGGCTGAATGCAATGAGCTGGGCCGCCCGGTCTATATCGAAGAGCTGGGGCTTTCCGTGCGCTCATATAATTGCCTTAAACGAAGCGGTATCACTGTCGTTTCCGATCTTGAAAAGCTGAGCAGGGACGAGCTGCTGTCGATCAAAAACCTCGGCGCGAGTTCTGCGGATGAGATCCTTAATGTTTTAAAAGATTTTGATCCGAAAGAGAAACTGGAAAAGCGGCTGGAGGCGGAGCAGGAGGAACGGGAACGTCAGGAGGAATGCTCCGCGCTCGCATCCGAGCTGTTCACCGCATACGGATGCGTTCCGTCGGAATGGAGCTCAATGATCCGCAAATGCTTAATAAAAGAGCCGGGTACCGGCATTGGAGGCGCGGTCATACGTCTTTACGAACAGACAGAACTGTTCGATCATTTGCGCAATTTGTTATTGAACTTGGTAGAAGCACATCAGGATAAGCTTGATGTCGATGAACTGACGACTCTGCTGCCGAAGCACCTGCAGGGCACGGATCTGGCGGACAAGGCAGTTGATTCTCTAAAGGCGGACGGCGCTGTCGCAATTGAAGACGGAATTATCATCCGGATCTATCCTTCGATCTCCGATTATGTCAAGCAAATAGAAGATGAGCGTATGAGAAGCGTTTGGAGCCTTAAGCTCGAAGGCCTCACGCTTGAGCAGATCGGCGAAAGGATCGGGGGGGTCACGCGTGAGCGCGTTCGCCAGATACTCAACAAAGCTCTTAAACAGCTTCCGAGGCTCCGCGAGGACAGGTATCTTTATATGTTCGGGAATTACTCCTTCTCGTACGAGGATCTCAATATCGCGTTCGGCGAGCCGGAATACGTTTTCAATTATCTTGACTTAGCCGCAGGAACGAAAGCTGCGGAGCGCAGACCCCTTTCGGAAGCGCTTGAAGACGAGAACATCAAAGAAGAGGACAGGCGCAATATCGAGCGGGCGGTCTTTAAGAACAGCGTGATGCTTGATGGCGTCAGGGTCGAAAAGGTCAGGCCCGAGCTCGTTAAAAGATTCATTAAGAGCCGCTGCAAGGAGGACACGCACATAGACGATCTGGCGGGAAGCTTCAACGCGGCAATGGCCGAGCTTGGAATAACCGATGAAAGGCTTTTCCTTCCTGAAACGAACACGGTCGAGAACCATCTCCAGATCGCGGATTACATCCTGTGGAAGAACGGCAGGAGCTTCCGCGCTTACGATATCGAGAGCAAGGATATCGACCGCCTGTGGAGCGAGCTCGATCTCGAGCAATACGAAGGCCTTGATATTTCCGCGCTCATGCTCTTAAGAAGCGAACCGGAGCTGATGCGCGAATTCGATATCCGCGATGAATACGAGCTGCACAATCTGCTCAAAAAGACGGCTGCCGGAAGGATCCGGGGACTCAGCTTCGGCAGGATGCCCATGCTCTCGGTCGGCAGCGCGTCGCGCACCGAACAGATGCGCGAGCTCCTCGTCGAGAATGCGCCGATAGAAGCCGATACGCTTTGCGGTCTGTATGAAGAGCTTTACGGCATGAAGGCCGAGGTCATAAAGGCGTATTATCTGAAGGAATTTGACAGGTATTATCATAACGGGCTGTTCACGTTCGACGCGGTCCGTATGCCGCCGTACGTTTTGAGCCGAATGAAAGAACTGCTTTCGAATGATTCCTATACGATAGCGGAGATAAAGAGCATATTCCGGCGCGAGTTCCCCGAAGAATCGCCGGAGGAGATCAACGCCTATAATCTCAAGGAACTCGGGTTCGCAGTCTATTCGGGCTACGTGATCGTGAACAGCTATTCCAACGCCCGCGAATATTTCCGCGCTGTGCTTACCGAAAACGAGATTACCGACCTGACGGGAGAGTGGGAAAGATTCGGGCGTTTCCCGACTTTCAGTCAGGAGGTCTACGCGTTGGAAGACCTGCGCACGATAACCGAGTACGAGCCTAACCGTTTCATCGGCATCGGGAAGCTGAACGAGATGGGCGTCACCAAAGAAGACCTTGACGACTTCTGCCGATCCGTGCGCGATCACGCAGGGAGGGGCGAGTATTTCACGGTAAAGAGCCTTTTAGGCTCCGGGTTCGATTCGCCCCTAGTTCATTCGGGCTTGGGAGAATACTTCCTTTCCTCCGTGCTTGCAAGCGGAGAAGAGGGCTTCCCGTATCAGCGAATGGGCGGCGTTAAGCTCTTTTGCTCAAGCGGAGAGCGTCCGTCGCTGCCCGCTTTCCTGCGCTCGATAGTCCGCAGACATGGGAGCATACTTATAGCAGACCTCGAGAACCTTTTAAGGGATGAATACGGGATCGAGCTCCCTCCCTATAAGCTGACGGAGCTCATAAAGGAATCGGGCACGGGCTACGACCCGATAACCCGCACAGCGTTCGACGCCTCCCGTTGAGTTTGCAAATTATTAACCGATCCCGCCTCTGCTGTCGCAAAAATGCGCCTGCGGAGGCGGTTTTTTGATGGAATGCCGATTGAAATTAATGTATAAATATGCTACAATTGTTGGGTGCACGGGATGACCGAGCAAAAACACATTTCGCATAAGCGGCAGGGAGGAAACCAAATGGAAATCAGTTCAGCAGACAGCCCAAAAGAGATCCTTATGAATGCACGCAATCAGATCCGGTCGATCAAAAGCGACAGTCTGGACGAAATCGAGGCAGTGTATGATTCAGCTTATGAGGCGGCAAAGTCAGAGAAGGACTATGGGTTCATCATGGATTATGCCGAGTTCCTGATGGATCGGAGGAAGCTTTCCAAAGGAGTAGAGATAACAGAGGCGTTCCTTGGTTCACTTGATGATGAGGCAGCTGAGCGAGCCGATGTTCTTCATAAGCTTGGGAGGCTCTACAACGTTAGCTTGGATTTTGAAAAGGCTGAAAAATGCTATATGGACGAGATCGACCTTCGCAGAGAAGCTGTCGACGGAAAGCTTGCGGATGCCTGCCGCGGGCTGGCGTTGGTTTATATGAACACTTCCGCGCCGCAAAAAGCGAAACCGCTGCTCAAAGAGGCTCTCGATATATGGCAGGATCAGATGCAGAAGAATTGTACGCCAGAAACGGAATACGAATATGCGATGACCTGCAATGATATGGGGCTGCTTTACAGCGAGAGCAAAGAGTATAAAGACGCCGCTGGGTGTTTTAGAACAGCTGAATCTATTTTGACCAAGCTGATCGAAAATGATAAACAACCAAAATACGAATCGGGGCTGGCAAGCGTCTGGAATCGTAACGCGCTTATGAAAGAAAGGACCGGCGACCAAGGTGTGGCAGAAGAACTGTTGAGCAAATCTTTGGAATTGCGCCGAAAGATCTGCAATACGTCGAGTACTGCCGACCGTAAGGATGATCTTGCCGCCTCATGCCTGAATCTTGGAAACTTTTATCAGGAATCAGGAATGATGCAAGAAGCGACCGAGCTGTATCTTGAGGCGCAAAAGATTTATAAGCAGCTTTCCGAAAAGGTAAGCAGTACTTTTTCCCCTGATCTCGCAGCAGTATGCTGCAGCCTTGCGAATTGTTATAACGACAACGGAGAGCCAGAGAAGGCGGAGAAGATGTACAATAAGGCATTGAAGACATATCGCTCTCTCGTTAAGGAGGTAAGTGCTGAAGCATACGAACCCAAGGAGGCGATCGTCCTCTATAATATGGGAGCTTACTATGCGAAGTTTGATCCAATGAAAGCGTCAAAATGCTTTGATAAGGCTTTCAAAATCTCCGATAAATACCAATATGTTGATCCGGTCTGCAAACAGATATTTGATATGCTGTTTCAGTTCCAGCTTACAGGGATGATGTTCTGAAAAGCAAAACAGTAATAAGGAAGATCTTATGCACAACAGAGTTTACGTAACCATTCCCGTGTCAAAGCTTGCAGGAGACGCATCGACGAAGCATATCGACAAGCTTGTTGCCGATATTATGAAGTCCTATTGTCCACCGACCGCAAAGCCGGGTATGGCAAAGATGGATTACTACACGGTGGGCGGACGCTTTGGCGGTTTTACCGGGGTCGTAAAAGGAACGGACTGTTATCCTAACCCAAGCGGACAATTCGATTACACTTTCACCGACGAATATGACGCCTATTTCTATTTCGGACAGCAGCACGGACCGTACAAGTTCGATAATACGGAATATGTCCCGGTTATCGGCGCAAAGAAAAAGGACATTGCTTTTGACTCTGTTAACAAGCTCGCTGTTGCAATCCAACTTCGCGTTTGGGAGATCATGCTCAAAGAAGATTTGAGAAAACAGTACTTGAATGGAAGCATCCCGGAAGGATGCTCTGTACGGGCTGACGGCGTGTATGCCAACGGTGAATTGCTCCTGAAGAAGAACGAAACTTATGCAGAAGCGGCAAAAAGACATGGAGTCAAGTTCGCAACGTTTTTAACAGATCCTGACGCTTACATAGATCTTAACGGCAAGTGGCATTCTGACGACGAGGTGTTTGCGGATAAAGCATTTATGAAAAAAGCGGAAAAGTCAAGCGGCAACCTTATTGCGGAAGCCGCAGAAGAGTTCAAAAACCGTCTTATCAAGTACATTGAAAACACCCTTGGTGACGAGGACTATATCGTAATGGTAGATACCCACAACTAAAGGGTACTCTATCGGTAGTAATAATCTGAACAGCAAAGCCCCGGGGGATTTCCAGGGGTTTTCGTTTTACCTACCCTTCTGCTGTCGCAAAAATACGCCTGCGGAGGCGGGTTTTTAACGAAACAGGTATTGATATATATATATATGCTACAATAGTTACGACAGCAGCGATCAAACCTAATCGTTGTAATAATAATGTATTGGAGAATATAGAGTTATGTCAGAGTTTTCAACCACTTTTATAGTTGCACCGTATTCTGCGGAGGATGCAGATGTTCTGTTTTCGCTGTGGTCTGCCGGTACAGTTGCTTTTTGTGATTCCGCTCAGACGGCTGGAGGATGCACGGAATGCGAAGGAGGCACAATCGAGGAGATAATGAAAGCTGTGGTCAAAGTCAAAACCATAATGAAGCAGGAAGATAATAATATAGATTTTAAGGTATTTGGAGTATCGGAAGGTTCAGGGGGCGAGGCGATCCCGTTCGAAATTAGAGCAAAAGGCCAATCATATCAACTTCGTTGTGATTTTGCTGTTCTTGAAGAAGACGATTCGGCGATAGATTTCCTCGCAGGTACCAACGATCTTGACAGTATCCCGCAACTGCTCGGCGAAAAGAAATTTGAATCGTTCCGTAAGGTGATCAATGGTGAATCGGATGAGAATTATGACGACGTCCTGATTTATGAAAACGACGGCTATGAAGATTGGCTTGAGAGCTGTATGGAAGAGTGATGCTGTGCAAAACCAAATCTGGCAGATAATTGCTGCATTTGTCGTGTCAGAACATCACTTTTCAACTCCTAAAGCGGTTTTTAGCCGGAACGAAGCTTGCCGAAAAACAGTATTATATTAACAGCGAATAATCGTGAGCCCCGGGGAGCGTTCCCGGGGCTTTAACTATTTTCGTATCAAAGATCTATCCTCTCCCCGCCGAGCATTTCGGAGTACTCTTCGCGGCAGGTGAGGAATATGATCTGGTGCCGTTTCGCGCACTCCTTTATTATCTCGCATGAACGCTCCGCGCGCTCCGGATCCATATCGGTCAACGGATCGTCAAGCACTATCACGCCTCCCCCATCGGGAAAGAGATGATCGAGCACGGCAAGGCGGAAAGCGAGCGAGACGGTCTCCTTCGTGCCCTCCGAGAGCTTGCCGTGATCCATCACACGGTCGCGGCTGTAAATATTCATGCCGAGCTTTGAAGGATCGGGGAAAACCGACGCTATGCTGCCGCCCGAAATGATGTTAAGGTATCCGGAAAGACTCTCGGCTATATCGCGCATGGGCTCGTTCCTGACGCCCTTTTTCTGCTCTTCGAATACGCGCTTGATATTGAGCCAGTGATCGAGCAGGCGCTTCTTCTCATCGAAGTCACGCCGGGCCGTTTCAAGCTCGTCTGCGGGATCGCCCTCGGTATTCTCTATCAGGGTATAAAGCCTGCTTTCGGCGGCAGTCTTGTCCTTAAGCGCATTCTCACGCTCGCCTCGCCGGAACTCCATTGCGTTCTTCAGATAGGCAAGCTTGGATTCGGGATCCTTGATTTCCTTTAATTCATCGGGGATATCCGCGCTTTCCTCGGCTGCCCTTCTTGCCTTTTCAAGCTCCGCCGCGGTATCGAAGGCCTTTGCCTTCAGCTCGGAAATGCTGCCGTATTCCTTCGTATAGCCGTCAAGCCTGGTCTCCCTCTCGGTTATGAAGCGTGAGACGTCGTCTTTCCCGCAGAGGGAAACTATGTCCTTTTCGATCTCATCCGCCCCGCGAACGGGAACATCGTCTGATTCTGCGCTCCGGATCTCCGCGAACGTGTTCTTTCCGAGGATCGCGGAAAGGCGTATGCGTGCGGTATCGGCATTCGATCTCGCGGTATTGACTCGGCTCCTCAATGCGTCCATTTCCTCTATGCTGCTTACGGAGTATTTCCCGTATGCTGCATTGAGGCTGTCGCGCTCCTTGGTAATATCGGCTTCGATACTGACTGAATCGACGTCCGCAGGAGCAAGACGCATCTCCATCACTCCGGGGACGGTCACGTTCACAGCCTCGGTGATACTGACTTCATCTCCGGATAGGTCCAGAAGCTCGCCGGTCCGCAGCGAACGTACTTCAACGGTATTCCCTCCAAACATGCGGATCGCAGCCGAGACGTTCATACCGCAGAGCTTGCTTTCAAGCGCGGCGATACGCTTTTCCGATGCGCGAACGGCACTGAGCTCCGCTGGATCCGGACAGAGTGTAGAATTGATAACGGTCTCCGCATCGGAGATTTCGGCGTTTATCATCACAGCTTTGTCGTATTTATCCTTAAGTTCTCGGCGTTCCTTTTCATCCTTCAGAGCACGCGCCTTTATAAGCTCTGCTTCGAGCTGAGGCCATTCGTTTATGACGAGGTTGAATTTGTCAAGATCGCTTTCGAGGCGGGAAACCGCTTTCTTTCGCTCGCTCATCAGCGTGAGCCGGCTTGCGAATTCGTTAAGATCGTTGTATTCCTTCTCGGCCTTTCGCGCTGCCTCGTCATTCCTTGAAAACGCCTCGGCGGTCCTGTCAGCCTCTCGTTCAAGGCGGTCCCTCTCGGCAATGACCGCTTTCGCGTCTTCAAGCGCATAATACGCCTCGTGAAGCTTGCCGAGCTCCTTTGCCCAGCGGCCGCCAAGCTTCTTTACCGGCACGCCTCTTTCAAGGTCCCAATGCTTACCAGAAAGCTCGGAGATCTTTTTATCAATGGCTTCCTCTATCGCGTCGGTCGTTACGCCGCCCGTTTCAAGGAAAGCGAGGGAAGCGGCATTCAGAATATCCTGCTTTGCGTCAAGCTCGTCAGGCGAATCGAGGAGCGTTTTAAGCGCGTCGTCAGTGCCGCGCTGAGGGGAGAGCAGCAGCTCCTTATAAACGCCCTCGCCGTATTTCAAGGCCTCTTTCAGAGCCTCGTTCACGGAATCCTGATCTTTTATTATCCCATCCTCGGTCGAGAGCGAGCAGCGAGGATCTGCGCCCCACTCCTTTGAAACGGTATAGCTCCTGCCGTCAGATTCAAAACGCAGCTTTCCGTCAACCGAGTCGCCTGCGAGTGAAACCCCGCGCTTCGCGGAGGGGAAATACTTTTCGATAAAGTCCTTGTTCGAACGCTTGTCAAGCTTGACGTTCTGAAAGAGGGTTCGTGATATAAGCCCCACGAGCGTGCTTTTGCCGCTTTCATTCGCGCCGACCACAACGTTCACGCCGTCGCCGAATTCCACGCTCCTGTCGCGTATACCGGCAAACTGATCGCATGAGATACTCTTCAGCTTCATTTATTTGCCCTCCTTCAGCGATTTTAACAGCTCGTATGTAAGCTGCGCCTCCTTCGGCTCACCGAGGAGCGCCTTCAAAAGCATGGCCGGGAACGAAGTCTCGGGAAATTCTGCGTCTATCAGCTCCTCTGAAATGAGCTTTGAAACCGCGCTGATGCTGTACGTGCCCTCGGTAAAACGGGAAAGCAGCCTTTCAACATCTGCCGGCAGAGCCTCGTATTCTTCCGCGGTCACGGCTCCCTCAAGTATTAGATCGACTGCGCTGCCCTCGGGCAGCCCGGCGAGCTCGCGCTCGATCTGCTCGATCGCTTCGCCCGCGCGAAGGGATATGCTCTTCCTGTAAAAACGTATATTGCCCGAAACGAATCGCTTTGCGCATACAGTTCGGTCTTCTTTAATTCCCACGATGAAGCAAAGCCCTTCTGTATTGCAGTTAACGTCTGTCTGAGCGTGTGTCCCCGCGTTCAGTATCCTGTCGGTTGGTGCGAGATCGTCGGTAAGCGACTTCGGAAACGGAACGTGCGTATGCCCGATGAGCCACACGTCCATTGGTATAGCTTCGAGCTCCTCCCTTTTCATAAGGAAGTATGCGCCCTCGTTATCTATAGTCTCGCCGGCAACGGCTCCATGGGCGATACCGATGCGGTATCCCGGTTCGGAGGCGACGTCCGCTTCCTTTATCCAGCCGAGGTTGTTTTCGCCCGGCGCGGAATGCAGGCTCGTGCAGTGGGCGGGGAACAGCGTCGCCTCGTACTCGCCGGCATTGACGCGGTAGGGGCGATACTCCGTCAGCAGCATGATATTGTCGTACTGCTTTATGGCCTCGGTGAAATACTGCCAGACCTTCGCTTCGGGATCGTAAAAGTCGTGATTCCCGGGCAGGACCGCTGCCGTTCCCCTGAACCTGGCAAGCGTTTCCACAATGCTTACAACGTCCTTTTTCGGTACGCGGGTGTTCTCGAACAGGTCGCCGGTAATTACGAAGAGCTCGCAGCCCTCGCGATTTGCCGCATCGACCATCGCGGGGAAAGCCTCCATACGCTTCGCAGCAAGCGCCTGAGCCTTCTCGTGGCTGGCGTATTTAAGGCCTATGTGGTTATCGCCTGTAACAAAGATTTTAAGCATATAGACTCCGTTTTCATCGGGCAGTTGGCCCTCGTTTTATAACTCTGTTTTGATCTTTTCCAAAGCCTTACGGTAAAACTCCAGATAACCGTCCGCTTCGATGCTCACCTTCTTCAGCCCATAAGCGTTAAGAAGGAGCTCCTGTTCCCGCGCGGTCTCTTTACTGTAATAACAGATCTTGCTGTTTGGGGAATTGCGCTTTTTGCAGCATGCGAGCCACCAGACGTCAAACTCTGCGGGGTCGAGACCAAAGCCGAGCATATATACGTCACCGAGCATGAAGTAGTCGATCCAACTCAAAGGCTTGTATTCTTCGGAAGTAGTTTCCGCTGTTTTGTATCGGCTCATCATCTTTCCCACGTAGCTCTGGATCTGCGATACGAGCTTTCCATAGTAATAATGGCCGATGATGATCGAGCTCGGTTTATACGCAATACCGTGGATATGCCAAACGTATTTGTCGGCTCCCGCATAAGGAAGCTTTGTGAATCGGTGCAGCATAAGGTCGTTGCTTCTGCTGATCTTATCTACGGAATAGAACGTGCTGAACCTGCTTGTTCCGCGGGAATAACGCGGCTCCATGGTTTTTTCAAGCTCGTATGTGTAGTTGGTAGTAATGATCTGATCGAAAGGAAGGGCAAGCACTTCGCCAAGAAACGATCTGTGCTCATCACACAGTTCCGCAGAAAGGAGCGTTTCTGCCATGCTGCTCATATTGCTGTTTATGTGATCGCCCGTTGCGGCTACTATCTGCAGAGTAGCGGGAAGCTTATCAAATACAGCCTTATCATATTCTATGCCGCTTTCAGACGCATACCCGGAAATGATATCGGACCATTTTGTGCCGTTCCAACAGAGGTTGATACCGTTCCCGAGGAAAAGCACTTTTGGACGGTTCCCGGGAGTTATCCCGGGCAGAGGCGTGTTCATATTGGGCATATGAAGCTCCTTATATATTAGATCATAAGGGAATTATAGCATGAAACCGGGCGCTTTTCAATGATTGCAGGAAAATAGGCGGAAGCTCCCCGGAAGAATAATCCTTCCTGTCGCAAAAATGCGCCTGCGGAGGCGGGTTTTTATCGGAAACGGGCTTGATATATATGTACTATTATGATACAATGTTTTGTGCCCGGGAAACCGGACAACTACACAGTCCGCGAACAGCGGCAGGGAGGAATATCAATGCAGGAAACCGGAAGATTTTGTGTTTTTTTTGACAGCGAAGAGCAGGCGAAAACCGCAAGCCTGATCATTCGAGATCTTTGTGAAAACAGATCAAGCGATCCTGATGGCAAGTTTGTCAAGGAATGGCTTGACCATATGGCTCCAACAGAGGATGGCCGTGGATTAATAATCAAAGATGACGCATACATACCGATGATGACGTACGAGGGGCTTGTGCTTGGGTTATGTATGGAGATCGCAAAGCAGCATCCGGATTTTGGCTTTGAAGTTTGGGCGAGCGGCGGAGATGACGAAGGCATACAGTCATTCAGCGAACACGGCACAAGCAGAAATTACGTGACCGGCTATGAATTCTCATATCACTGCGAGAAGGAATGTGTGGATGAACCCGATTATGATTCAATGGATTGGGAGGACTTTGACTATGATTTAGCGGAAACGAGGACGCTTTGCACTACCGTAGAAGGACGTATGGTCGACGGAGCTGTTCAGTTTACCATCGAAGAGCATGAAATCGACAACGACGATGAAGAAGCATATGATGATGAGGAAGATGATGACGACGAAGACTTCGAAGACGAAGAGGACGACGAAGAGTATTAAGCGATCACACCGAAAGCAATAAACATCCGAACGGCTAAGCCCCAGGGCATTTCCCGGGGCTTTCGCTTTGCCCGAGTGCCGTCCTGCCGCAAAAATGCGACAGGTCGAAGTTGCATTTTTACAACAGGATGGTATAATATACAGGTAAGACGGCAATAAAGGAGGTCGAAACATGAAAAACGACGGCAAGCTGCGGCTCCTGCGGCTTTTGGAACTATTGAGGGACGAATCGAGCCCGGAGCACCCCATTACCACGGCCCAGCTCGAAAGGCTTTTGAAGGAGCGCTGGGGTATGGAGTCCTACAGGATCACCATACAGAACGACATCGCCGCGCTCGTTTCGGCGGGTTACGGCATTGAAACGATCAAATCATCTCAGAATAAATACTTCATATCCGACCGCCTCTTCGAGCTTCCCGAGCTGAAGCTTTTGATCGACGCGGTCGAATCGTCAAAGTTCATAACCGAAAAAAAGAGCAAGGTGCTTGCGGGCAAACTCCTTAAGCTTACCGATAAGAACACCGCGGCGAGCCTTAAAAGGAATATCACCATTTCCGAAAGGATAAAGCCGCACAACGAGCACATCTATTATTTTGTCGACGCGATAAACGAAGCCATAAATGAAAAGAGGAAGATATCCTTCCTCTATTTTGAGTTCTCTGCGGCAAAGAGGCGCGAGCTGAAAAACGGCGGCATGCCCTACGTTTTCAGCCCGTATACGCTCACTTGGAACGGCAACTGCTATTATATGGTGGGTTGGTCGGATAAACACGGCAAGGTCGCAACCTTCCGCGTGGACCGCATTTTGAAAACGCCCACTGTTTTGGACGAGCCCGCCGTGCCGAAGCCGAAGGAGTACAGCATTGCCGAGTTCGCGGAGAAGGCCTTCAATCTTTATGACGCGGAGCGCACACGGGTCGAGCTTCTGTGCAACAAAGCCGCCATGAACTCCGTGCTGGATCATTTCGGCGAGGACGCGAAGACAAAGCGCGTCGACGATTCGACATTCCTCCTCACCGCCGAGGTCAGCCTCAGCCCGACCTTCTACGCATGGATATTCCAGTTCTTCGGAAGGATAAAGCTCGTTTCTCCTGCGCACGCCGTGGAAAAATACACGAAGATGCTGAAGGACGCCGTTGCCGCGCACGCGGAAGAGGAGGATACGCTGTGAGACCGTTTGAACCGTGGATGCTCGGCATAATAGACGAGGCCGGCTATAACGGCCTCACCGATGAGCATATTCAAAGAGTTGCGGATGAGATACTGAAAATGGGTATCACGAACGTCAGCCGCGCCGATTTCGAGCGCGCCTGCAGGCTGGCATTCGTCGCGCCGGAGAATTTCGGCGACGACGACATTGCAAGGCTCGAGGAGCTTTTGAACAGATAGCTTGCGGATAAATCCATGCTCCGCGAACGGGGCGTTGCCGGCGAGCGGCAGAAAAAGGAACTTATATGGACGACAATAAAGAAAAACTGCTTGATATTGCAAAAAGCATAATGAACCTTTCCAGGAACACGCTGCTCGTGAACCTGCGGTTCCTCGACCTCGCCCTCGGGCAGTTCCGGCTCATCCCGGCGGCCTGCGGCGGGCTGATGACGGACGGGGAGCACATCGTTTACGATCCGCGCTTCGTTCTGAAACGCTATGCGAAGGCGCAGGAGGTCCCTGTGCGGGACTATCTGCACATGGTCATGCACTGCGTATTCAAGCATATGTATATGGATCCGTCCCTCGATCGGGAATACTGGGACGTCGCCTGCGACATAGCCGTCGAGAACGCGATAACCGAGCTCGGTCTGCGCTGCGTAAGCACCGACGCGGAAGGGAAACAGGCGGAATACATCAACGCGATCAAGGGTGAGCTGAAGCTTGTCACCGCGGAAAAGATCTATGCCTTTTTGCGCGACGGGCGGGCCGACCGCGAAAGGCTCAAGAGCATCGCGGAGCTTTTCCGTTCCGATACGCACGAGCTTTGGTACATGACCGGGGATCAGGCGGAAGAAAAGCTCGGCGTTTCCCTTTCCGGCGGATCGGAAGGCGGCGATGAGCAGGAAGACGGTGAAAACGAACCGTCGGCGGCACCGTCCCGCGCGACGATGGCCGAGGTCTGGCAGGATATCGCGGAGCGCATGCAGGTGGATATGGAGACCTTCGGCAAGCAGCGCGGCCTCGAAAGCGGCGCGCTGACGCAGAACTTGAAGGAGGTCACGCGTGAAAAGTACGATTACGCGGCTTTCCTGAAGAAATTCGCCGTCATGGGCGAGGTCATGAGGATCAACGACGAGGAATTCGATTACGTCTACTACACCTACGGCTTGAAGCTTTATGATAAAATGCCGCTGATCGAGCCGCTCGAATACAAGGACGTGAAGCGCATCTGCGAGTTCGTGATCGCGATAGATACCTCCGGCTCCACCTCGGGCGAGCTCGTGCAGAAGTTTTTGCAGAAGACCTATAACATACTTATGGAGAGCGAGAGCTTCTTTTCAAAGGTCAACGTCCATATCATCCAGTGCGACGCCAATATTCAGGAGGACGCGAAGCTAACGAACCGTGAGGAGTTCGACCGGTACATTAAAACCATGCAGATCCGCGGTCTCGGCGGCACGGATTTCCGCCCGGTGTTTCAGTACGTGAACAAGCTGATCGCGGAAAAGGAGTTTATCAATCTCAAAGGGCTGATCTACTTCACCGACGGCTTCGGCGCGTTTCCCGCGCAAAAGCCGGGCTACGAGACGGCGTTCGTATTTATCGACAACGAGATAAATAACTATGAAGTTCCGCCGTGGGCGATAAAGCTCGTGCTGCGGAAGAATGAAATATAAGAAGACCGAAAGGAGATAAATCAATGTCAAACATCAACGATTTCGTGATCGAAAACGGGGAGCTGAAAAAGTACAAAGGTCAGGGCGGGGACGTCGTGATCCCGGAGGGCGTGACGAGCATAGGCGCGAGGGCGTTCAAGTACTGCTCAAGCCTTGCGAGCGTCGTGATCCCGGAGGGCGTGACGAGCATAGGCAAGGATGCGTTCTCGGACTGCTCAAGCCTAACGAGCATCGTGATCCCGGAGGGCGTGACGAGCATAGGCGCGAGGGCGTTCGTTTACTGCTCAAGCCTTGCGAGCGTCGTGATTCCGGAGGGCGTGACTAGCATAGGTGGTGAGGCGTTTGCGCGGTGCAAAAGCCTTACTCGCGTCGTGATCCCAGAGGGCGTGACAAGCATAGGCATTTGGGCGTTCCAGGACTGCTCAAGTCTTACAAGCGTCGTGATCCCAAGGAGCGTAACAGGCATCGGCAAGGATGCGTTCGGGAAATGCCCGAGCCTTAATGCAATAGTCGCTCCGTCCGTACCGCTGCAATGCTTTACGGATCAAAAGCTTGGCGCTCAAGCCGCCTGTGGCTTCCTTTCCGCAAGGGAACGCTATACTGATCAGAAGGAATGCGGAAAGTATAAAACATATTGCGGCTCCCAGCGCAAAAAGATCTTGCCCCTTATCTTCCGCCTTGACGACGCCAAAGCCCTTTCATTCTATTTCGACGAGAAAAAGATCGCGCCGGAGATCATTACCAAGGAATATCTGAACCCCGCAAAGAAGGCCGGCGCTCAAAACTGCGTAGCTTACCTCAAATCGCTCGGCGTTGAAAGCAAGCCGAAAACTGCGAAGAAAAAAGCAGACGCTCCAGCCAACCCGCTGTTTGATGGCGTGCATTTCAGTCTTGACGGCAAAAAGCTTATAAAATACCCGGCTGACTCTGAAACGGTTCATTTCGATGTGCCGGAAGGCGTGGTTACTATAGAAAAAGAAGCGTTCAATTTCCTTGACGAAGAAACCAAACTCAGAGAAATCTTCATTCCCGAAAGTGTCAAAACGATAAAGAACCCAATCGTTTCGTTTTGGGCATTCGGAGACAATCCGGCTCCTATGTTCATAAAGCTGCCGAAGGGATTGAAAAAGAAGTTTTATCCGGACTCAGGTTACTGCTGCTACGCTGCATACGACCCTGCAGCAATCGGAACAGCTTGTTATGGCTCTAATGAGGGAGATGTGGTTCCGGTATATCTTGGCGGCAAGCTTGATGACCTTGACTCTACGATCAGGCGGTTTGCCGTATTTGGATTCCTGCTCTGCAGCGAGTACGGCTATATTCCCGAAGAAATCGCTTTGATTGCTAATGATTGCCACGCATATATTAAGAATCATGAAGATACCTTCATAACCACCATTAAGCGGGGTGAATCTGATTTTATTACGGCTTACGTGGCTAAAAACAATCTCCTCTCTGAAAAAGGCGCGAACGAGCTGCTTAATTACTATTCCGGAAAAAACGATTCCGAGTTCTCCGCGCTGCTTCTTGATTATAAGAACAGGCGCTTCGGAGCAAAGCCCAAGAAGGATGAGTTTTCGCTTTCGGACGACGATCCGGAGCTCAAGCGTATGCTGAAGATGAACGAGCGGCGCGAGGCGATAAAGGATCAAGTCGGTATAAAAGGCATAGTTTTCGTCGGTACGGGTAATATGAAAAACTTCGGCTGGACGGATGAATACACCGGTGCGCATCACCTTGACGACCTTGAAGGATTCATTATTGAACGCGGCGGCATTTACCGAAATTCGGTAAGCTCCAAGACCGATTATCTTATCTGCAACGACCCGAACAGCCAGACCACCAAGAGCAAGAAGGCGGCTGAGCTCGGCGTGACCGTGATAACCGAGGATGAATTCCTCAAAATGGCAGGCGGTCCGGAGCAGTAAGGCAATATAACCGATGCTGAAATAGCAAGGAGGATAAACCAATGTCAAACATCAATGATTTTGTGATCGAAAACGGAGTGCTCATTAAGTACCAAGGCCCCGGCGGGGACGTAGTGATCCCGGAGGGCGTGACGAGCATAGGCGTTTGGGCGTTCAAAGACTGCTCAAGCCTTACAAGCGTCGTTATCCCGAATGGCGTGACGAGCATTGGCGATGAGGCGTTCTCACACTGCAGAAGCCTTACAAGCGTCGTGATCCCGGAAGGCGTGACGAGCATAGGCAAACAAGCGTTCTGGGACTGCTCAAGCCTTACAAACGTCGTGATCCCGGAAGGCGTGACGAGCATAGGCGATTCGACGTTCTCGAACTGCAAAAGCCTTACAAGCGTCGTGATTCCGGAGAGCGTGAAAAGCATAGGCGCGTGGGCGTTCCAGTATTGCTCAAGCCTTACAAGTGTCGTGATCCCGAAAAGCGTGACCAGTATAGGCGACGGGGCGTTCCGTGGCTGCATAAACCTTACAAGCGTCGTGATTCCGGAAAGCGTGACGAGCATAGGCGATTGGGCGTTCGCGGACTGTTTAAGCCTTGCAAGCGTCGTGATTCCGGAAAGCGTGAAAAGCATAGGCAAGGAGGCGTTTCAGTATTGCACAAGCCTTACAAGCGTCGTTATCCCGGAGGGCGTGACGAGCATAGGCGATTCGGCGTTCTCAAACTGCAAAAGCCTTACAAGCGTCGTGATTCCGGAAAGCGTGAAAAGCATAGGCAAGGAGGCGTTTCAATACTGCAAAAGCCTTAAAAGCGCAGCGTTGCCGAAAAGCCTGAATAAGATAGGCAATAAGGCGTTCTATAAATGCGAATCACTTGAAGATACAGTCGTTCCCTAAGGACTTGAAAAAATCGGCGATTGCGCGTTCCGCGGCTGCGTTGCCCTTGCGAAGAATTCAAGAGTCATTATTAACGGAACGCTGTTCAGCTGGTTTAACGCCGAGGGGGAAATCGTGATACCGGAAGGCGTGAAGGCTATTTCTTCCGTTGCATTTGAAAAATGCGATAAAATGACAAAAGTGGTGCTGCCATCTACGATCGAGAAAATAGCGGCTAATGCGTTTGTGATATTCGTTGATTCTTCTGATACGCCCGTAAGTTGGTACACTAAACTGCCTTGCTTCACCGTGCCCGAAAAACTTGCTCTTAAAAGAACAGAACTTCCTGTGACGATCGCAAACGGCGGTATAGAATCAACGGAGCTAGGCTGCACAGCGCTCGCACTGTTTCAAAAAAAGATCAAAGCATGGGATAAATGGCGCGAAAGCAGGAAAATCGATGATCCCGCAGAAGAACTCGATCGAATGATAAGCCTTCTGGAACCGCCGACGGCTTTAGAGCCCAAAACGGCGGCTCCTGTAGCAACTTTCATATTGAAATATTACGAAACGCTTGAACCATTGCATATACGGAGATTACTTAACTTGTATAAGGATGTGGACTGCCCGGAGATCGCCGCGCTTTCAAAGGAAAGCAGACTGATGAAAAAGCTTGAGGGCGAAAGCTCAAACTGCGCTTCGCATCCGATGGAAAAACTTGCGGTTGAAAAGCTGAAAGAGATCGGTGCAGCTGATAATATCGATGACGCGCTGAACGTGGATATGCATTGGGAAGACCCGCGGCATCCATGTTCGAGGGAGGCGCTGAATGCGGTCTTCTCATTCTTTGCATTGGAATGGAACCGTGTGGCGAGTGTAGCCGGGCTTTATAATACAGAATATTTGAAGGACGGCACAAAGCTTCGCATCGATCCCGAAATCGACATGATCGCGTGCTCGTTTGACCGGGATGAATTAAACGCGCATCTCAATACGCTTTTGTCAAAACCCGGCTATCGCAAATATATACTTGCATGGGCGCGATATGCAAACGAAAGCGACGTTGCAAGAAAGGCGGGGAGCATCGCGTACAAAAAGCGCGGAAACTCGAAAGAGAGGTATTTGGGTATAAACATAGAGCAGTCGCTTTATTTAAGCGATACCGTAGCAGCCATGCACTATTTTGAAGACGTCGGAATGCTGGATAACTATGCAAGAATGCGAAACACCACCGCGCAGAAGCTTAGAAATACGGCCATGATTCCGCAGCTCGGCTTTGACGCGGACGGCGCAAGGCGGTTTGATATTGGCGGAAGTATTATCGAGGCACGCCTGACGGATGATCTTAAATTCGCTTTGACCGACGCCTCAAAAGGAAAGCAGATACGATCGTTCCCGAAGAAGAGCGCGGATCTGGAAAGGGCAGAGGCGGCGGCAGAGGAATACACGGCGTTCAAAAAGAGCGTGACGGAATTCGCAAAATACAGAACGCTTGTTCTAAAGCGCATGCATATGTCGGGTGAAATGGTCGAACAGGAGGATTTTGAAACTGTCTATATGGAGCATCCGGTCGTGTCGCGCCTCACAAAGCGCGTTATCTGGATGGACGAGAACGGAAAATGCTTTATGACCTCCGGCAGAGACTATACGGACGAGTTCGGAAACGCGGTTGTGCCGAAAGGTCGGCTGCGCGTGGCTCATATATTGGATATGAGAGAGGAAAGCATTGAAGCATGGCGAAAAAAGCTGATAGATTCGGGCGTTTCACAACTGTTTGAGCAGATATGGGAACCGAAGGCTGACTTTGCCTCCAAGCCTTTAAGCTTACGATACAACGGTTGCAGACTTTCTGAAAAGGCGAGGAACGAGCTGAAAAGAAGGCTGAACGAACGTAGCGTTACCGTGCGATCGGGCGAAATGATAAAGCAATATGATTATCGCAACCAAAAATGGGATTTCTCACAGAACAACACAATGTATCTCGGCAGCAGTCTAAAGGTGGAATACACAGTCGATCCTTCCACGAAGGAGATAGCGCTGAACAAAGTTGCTTGTATGCCATGCGTAGGCAGGCGCGAGCTGAACGCGGTCGTATTCGAACTCGACAGAGCGTGTGTTTTCTACCGCATCGAAAAAGACGATCCGAGCACGGTGGAGATGCTGCCGTATTTCACGGCTGCACAAATAACGGAGTTCATTGAGACCGCTCGGCGGACCGGCGCGAACACCATGCTTGCCGAGCTTTTGGAGTATAAAAACAATACTTATCCCTACATCGATGCGGAAACGGAGTTCATGTTGGAGTGGTAAGTTTTTATCTTAAGCTGCAATAGCAAGGAGGATAAACCAATGTCAAATATCAACGATTTTGTGATCGAAAACGGAGTGCTGAAAAAGTACCAAGGTCAGGGCGGGGACGTCGTGATCCCGGAGGGCGTGACGAGCATAGGCGATTCGGCGTTCTGGGGATGCAGAAGCCTTACAAGCGTCGTGATCCCGGAGGGCATGACAACCATCGACGATTGGGCGTTCGCGTGGTGTCAAAGCCTTAAAAACGTAGTAATGCCGGAGAGTGTGACGAGCATAGGCGGTAAGGCGTTCTCGGGCTGCAAGGGCCTTGCGGACGCAAACGGTTTTGTTATTATCCAAAACGCGCTTCACGATTACTGCGGAAAAGGCGGGGACGTCGTGATCCCGGAGGGCGTTACGAGCATAGGCGCTTCGGCGTTCAATGGCTGCTCAAGCCTTACAAGCGTCGTGATCCCGGAGAGCGTGAAGAGCATAGGCGCTTCGGCGTTCTGTTACTGCTCAAGCCTTGCAAGCATCGTGATCCCGGAGGGCGTGACGAGCATAGGCGCTGAGGCGTTTAAGAAGTGCGATAGTCTTACAAGCATTGTGATCCCGGAGGGCGTGACGAGCATAGGCGATTCGGCGTTCTCGGGCTGCAAGGGCCTTGCGGACGCAAACGGTTTTGTTATTATCCAAAACGCGCTTCACGATTACTACGGAAAAGGCGGGGACGTCGTGATCCCGGAGGGCGTGACGAGCATAGGCGCTTCGGCGTTCAATGGCTGCTCAAGCCTAACAAGCGTCGTGATCCCGAAAGGCGTGACGAGCATAGGCGATAAGGCGTTTAAGAAGTGCGATAGTCTTACAAGCGTCGCGATCCCGGAGGGCGTAACGTACATAGGCGATTCGGCGTTCGAGGGCTGCTCAAGCCTTACAAGCGTCGTGATCCCGGAGGGCGTGACGAGCATAGGCGATTCGGCGTTCTCTGACTGCGCAAGCCTCACAAGCATCGTGATCCCGGAGGGCGTGACGAGCATAGGCGCTGATGCGTTTAAGAAGTGCCAGAGTCTTACAAGCGTCGTGATCCCGGAGGGCGTGACGAGCATAGGCCGCAGGGCGTTCCGGGCTTGCTCAAGCCTTGCGGACGAAAACGGTTTTGTTATTATCCAAAACGCGCTTCACAGTTACTACGGAAAAGGCGGGGACGTCGTGATTCCGGAGGGCGTGACGAGCATAGGCGATTGGGCGTTCAATGGCTGCTCAAGCCTTGCAAGCATCGTGATCCCGGAGAGCGTGAAGAGCATAGGCGATTTGGCGTTCTCGGGCTGCAAGGGCCTTGCGAGCGTCGTGATT
>OHLE01000131.1_pt1 | contig 50322 bp, 39 predicted proteins | sample 1568971 | NCBI WGS metagenome assembly OHLE01 (sample SAMEA3879556, study PRJEB24766) | human gut metagenome | biome: human-associated habitat; feature: feces | place: USA | collected 1985/1987
TGTATGAAAAACTTCAGGAGAACATTATAATACAAAGGAGAACTATGACTCATGAAGATCGTTATTATAGACGGCCAGGGCGGCCGCAAGAGCGGCAAGGACGGCCAGAGCCTGACCATCCGGGTCCCCAGAGGCACGCTCATCCGGGATGCCGAGACCGGCGAGATCATCAAGGATATGTCCGACTCCGAGCCGTTCATCCTCTGCCGCGGCGGCAAGGGCGGCTGGGGCAACGCGCATTTCGCAACGCCGACGCGTCAGGCGCCCCGTTTTGCCAAATCTGGCCTTGAGGGCGAGGAGCACGATGTCGTGCTCGAGCTGAAGCTGCTGGCCGACGTCGGCCTCATCGGCTTCCCGAATGTCGGCAAGTCGACGCTTCTCTCCGTTGTGTCGAAGGCGCGCCCCAAGATTGCAAACTACCACTTCACCACGCTCTACCCAAACCTCGGCGTCGTGTACGTCGACGAGGGCGTTTCGTTCGTCATGGCCGACATCCCCGGCATCATTGAGGGCGCAGCCGAGGGCGCGGGCCTTGGTCACGACTTCCTGCGCCATATCGACCGCTGCCGCCTGCTCGTTCATGTCGTCGACGTGTCGGGCAGCGAGGGCCGCGACCCGGTCGAGGACTTTGACGCTATCAACGCAGAGCTTTCGCAGTATTCCCCCGACCTTGCCACCCGCCCGCAGATCGTCGTCGCGAACAAGACCGACATCATGGAAGACGAGAGCCTGCTCGAAAAGCTGCGCGCGCATGTCGAGCCGCTCGGCTATCCCCTCTTCGCCCTGTCCGCCGCGTCGCACACCGGCACGCGCGAGCTCGTGCTCAAGATCGCCGAAAAGCTCTCCACGCTCCCGCCCGTCACGGTCTACGAGCCCGAGTACGTTCCCAAGCCCGTGAAGATCGACGCGAGCGAGCCGCTCAAGATCACCGTCGAGGACAACACCTACATTGTCAAGGGCAAGTGGCTTGAACGCCTTATGAGCAACGTCAACTTCGGTGACTACGAGAGCCGGATGTTCTTTGATAAGATGCTGCGAGAAAACGGCGTTTTCCAGCAGCTCGAGGACCTCGGCATCAAGGACGGTGACATCGTCAGCATGTACGAGCTCGAATTCGAGTATCAGCACTAATTTCTTTCGGGAGATGATCTCATGTCCATCAGCCTGTGCGAGGACTGCGTTTATTACAGCTACGATGAGGAGTCCGACAGCTACTACTGTGACGAGCAACTCGATGAGGACGAGATGGCGTCGTTCCTGCGCGGCAAGCTGACCGCCTGTCCGTTCTACCATCCGGGACAGAGCGACTACTACCTCGCGGGAAAGCAATAAAAATCGCAAAAAGGGAGCACGCGCAAGCGTGCTCCTTTTTTCTGTCAGTCTCGATCAAAATGTGATGCGCATCTGGTGCCAGACAACGCCGCCGTGCACGGACTTGTCTGTCACGCCCTCGTCGACAAAGCAGAACTTCGCGTAGTAGTCGACGAGCCGCTGTTTGCAGGTCAGGACTGCACCCTTTCTCCCCTGCTTTCTCGCATCCTTAACGGCACGGTGGAGCAGTTCGCCCGCGTAGCCGTTTCTCCGGTACTCCGGCAAGGTGTTCAGACCGAAGAGCATCTGCCACGCGCCATTTTCGTCGTGCATGGATGCTTTCGCGTACATTTCGTCGGTCAGGTCGGGCTCGTCCGTCACAAAGCCGTCGAGAAACGCGATGAGCTTACCGCCATCGAACATCAGCCAGAAGTGGTCGCCGTAATATTTGATTCGCTCGGCGAATTCCTCTTTTGTCGCCGCTTCGGCCACAGGAAAGCACGCGGCTTCCACCGCCGCGACCGCGTCCAGATCGTTCATCGTTGCTGTTCTGATCTCCATGGTTCTGCCCTCTTTATTTACTCCCATTTCTCACGGCTGAGCTCGCGCATGTAGCCAGCCGTAATGATACCGGTGGGCAGTGCGACGATGGCAATGCCCATGAACGACGACGTCATGCTCACGATGCGGCCGATCTCGCTCGTCGGATAGATGTCGCCATAGCCGACGGTCGTCAGCGTGACGACCGCCCAGTAGATGGCGTCGAAAAACGTGTCAAAGCTGTCGGGCTCCACCTGGAACATGATGAGCGCCGACAGCGCGATATACCCGCCCGCCAGCACGCACACTGCCGCAAGCGCGCGTTTCTCGCGCTTGATAACGTTCAAAATAAGTTCAAAGCTGTGCGAGTAGCGCAGGAATTTGAGCGCCTTGAGCGCTTTATTGAGGCGGAAAAGCCTAAACAGCTTGAACCCCGACGACAGCATCGTCAGGGACGGCAGGATGGACAGCAGATCCACAATGCCGAAAAAGCTGAACGGATAGCGTAGAAACGCCCATTTTCCGCTCTTTCCGTACTTTAGGTCCGCCGTCCACCAGCGCAGCAGATAGTCCACGATGAACACCGTGACCGTTGCGCGGTCGAGCCATATAAACAGCGCATTCGTCTCCTTGAAGCACAGCGGCACAATACTCGCCGCGATGCACACGAGCATGAAGCGGTCGTAAATGAGACTGTCGCGGTCGTCCTTGTCCGCGACCTCGATGACCTCGTAGATTTTTCTTCGCAAACTCATGCCGTCACTCCCTTGCGCCGGGCAGGAAACGCTGCTCGACCTCTTCCGCGCTCATCTGCCCGCCGGAAAGCTCCATGAGCGCGGCGGAAAAGTCCGCCACCTTCTGCACGGGCAGAAGAAACGTAAGCGTCACCGCCGCGCCGTAATCGCTCGACTCGATTTTTCCCTCGTGTCCCTCGATCAGCAGCTTTATACGCTCGAACATCGGATACGGGCATTCGAGCAGCAGCACGGAAAACGGCTGCATCCGCGCCTTGCCCGCATTGTCAAGCGCGTCCTTCGCCGCCTTGGCGTAAGCGCGCGTCAGCCCGCCCGCACCGAGCAGAATTCCGCCGAAGTAGCGCGTCACGATGCACACGACGTTTTCGACGTTCTCCCGCTGGAACACGTTCAGCATGGGCTGGCCCGCCGTGCCCTGCGGCTCGCCGTCGTCGCCGTAGCGAACGATGCCGTCGTGCAGGACGAAGCACCAGCAATTGTGGCGCGCGTCGTAGTATTTCTTTTTCATCTCGTCGATGCGCGCGCGGGCCTCCGCCTCGCTCTCCACAAGGAAAACGTGGCTGATGAAGCGCGAGCGCTTTTCTTCAAACTCGCTCTCCGCGCTCTCGTATGGGACAAGGTACTCGGTCATGGTTTCAATGTTCCTTTCAGCGGGTTTTCTCCCACTTTTCTTTCGTGAGGGCGTAAAAAAGCGTCGGCCGCAGCGCATCGTCCACAAGCGCCGGCCTTTCACAGGTCAGCTCATAAGAAAAGCCACACTTTTCGATCACGCGCTTTGACTTCTCGTTGCCGGCATAGTGCGAACACCAAACCCGCTGTGCGCCTTTATCCTCAAAGCAATACCTCAGCAGTTCTCGCACGGCTTCGGGGATAAGCCCCTGACCCCAAAACGGGCGACCGATCCAGTAGCCGATTTCCGGCTCACTCCCGATTTCCGGCGCTTCCGTCGGAAACACGCCGATGGAGCCGACAGGCTCGTCTGGCCGTTCCTTCAAAATGACTGCAAACGTGTCCGGCTCCGAGAGGACGGTTCGGATGATCTCGCGGGAGTTCTCCACGCTCGTATGCGCTGGCCAGCCTGCGGCGGGGCCGACAAACGGATCCCCCGCGTATCGATAGCAGCTCTCCGCGTCGCTCTCGCACCACGGACGCAGGAGAAGGCGCGTCGTTTCGAGCGTCATTCCTCCCAGTCCTCTTTCGGCTCGCGGTAGCCCTCGATATAGTCCTTGACCTGGCCGATGACGCGCGGCACGCAGGTAGCCACGATGTCGATGGTCTCGCCATATTCGACGGATTCGACCTTCGCCTCGCGGTAGAGCATATCGAGAAGCCCGCCCTTGTCATAGGGCAGGTGGATCGTCACGCGGCGCGTGCCCTTGTCGAGGAGCTTGTCGATGCGCGCAAGCAGCTCATCCACGCCCTCGCCGGTCTTCGCGCTGATGTTGACGCTGTCCTCCCCGTGCGGGCGGATATCGCCGAAATAGAGGTCGGACTTGTTGTAAACGCGCAGGCAGGGAATTTGCTGCGCGCCGAGCTCTTCGATGAGCTCGTCCACGATCTGCGCCTGCTCGAGCCAGTGCGGGTCGGAAATGTCGATGACGTGCAGAAGAAGATCGGCGTATTCGAGCTCTTCAAGCGTTGCCTTGAACGCCTCGACGAGCTGATGCGGCAGCTTTCGAATGAAGCCAACCGTATCGGAGATCACGACATCCAGCGTGTCGGACACCGTGAGAAGGCGCGTCGTCGTGTCCAGCGTGTCAAACAGGCGGTTATTCGCGGGAATGCCCGCGCCGGTCAGCGCGTTCAGGAGCGTCGATTTGCCCGCGCCGGACGAGCCGAGAATGCCGAAGACCTCACCCGAATCGATGGTCAGGTTAATGTCGTGCAGCACCTCATGCGCTTCGGCGCCACTGCCGTAGCTTTTGTGCAGATGGTCGATCTGAATCGTCATAATGTCCTGTTCCTAATCGTGTTCCATAACAAGAATGCCGCAGGGTAGTATACCTGCGGCATTGAACTCCTACTGCCGAAGCGGGTCTTAGAAGACCGGAACGACGGCGCCCTTGTAGTTCTTGTTGATGTAGTCACGCACCTCGTCGGACTTCAAAGCCTTCTTGAGCTCCTTGGTCTTGGCGGTGTTCTCATTGCCTTCCTTCACCACGAGGATGTTCTGGTAGGTCTTCGCGGCCAGACCGTCGGCCTTCTCGGTGGCTAGCGTGTCTTTGGTCGGGTCGAAGCCGGCCTGGATGGCGTAGTTGCCGTTCAGGGCCGCGATGTCGACATCCTTGATGACGGTCGGCACGACGGCGGCCTCAAGTTCCTTGAACTTCAGGTTCTTCGGATTGGAGGTGATGTCCTTCGGCGTGGCGTTGATGTCCTTCGGATCCTTCAGCTTGATCAGGCCGGCATCCTGCAGCAGCAGAAGCGCGCGGGCCTCGTTGGTGGCATCATTCGGCACGGCCACGGTGGCGCCGTCCTGAAGATCCTTCAGCTCCTTGGTCTTGCCCGGGTACAGGCCGAACGGCTCGAAGTGGATGCCCTCCACGGACACCAGATGCGTGCCCTTCTCCTTGTTGAAGTTGTCGAGGTACGGCTTGTGCTGGAAGTAGTTGGCGTCAACCTCGCCATCCTCGGTGGCGGTGTTCGGCTGCACGTAGTCGGTGAATTCCTTGACGACCAGCTTGTAGCCGTCCTTCTTGACGAGCGGTTTGACCGCCTTGTTCAGGATCTCCGCGTGCGGGGTCGGGGAGGCGGCCACGGTGATGGTCTTGTCGTCCTCCTTGGAGGCGGCACCGTTGGAACCGGAATTGCCGCAGCCTGCCAGGCCGAAGGTCGCGAGCGTGGTGACGGCGAGCAGTGCGCCGAGAATCTTCTTGTTACGCATGGTTGAGTTCCTCTCTCTCAATTTCGCTACACGGCCCGGACGCTTACTGCGGTTGCGGGCCAACGATTGACCAATATAGAGGAACCTGTGACGGCAACACGTCGCGCGCTTATCGGAATTATTTATAAAGGGCGCGAAAACCGCAGGAATATGCGAAAAACAGACTTGTGAATCGTAAATAATCTTGCGGAAACACCGTCATATAACGCCGAAATGCTTAAGCGCGTTGGCTATGCCGGCGTCGTCGACGCTGTCGGTGACGTAATCGGCCGCCGCTTTCGGCTCGTCGGTGGCGTTGCCCATTGCCACGCCGATTCCCGCGAATCGTAGCATGTCCACATCGTTGCCGCCGTCGCCGAATGCGATCGCATTGTCTTTCGTCCAACCGAAATGCTCCAGCATCACCTGCATACCAACCGCCTTGCCTCCATCGGCGGGAATCAGATCGGTGAAAGCGGGATGCCATCTGACGCCGCGCACGTTGCTGCACATGCTGGCGATTTCGGCTTCCATCGTCTCGTCCACATACGGGCTGATTTGGAACGTGGAATGGTTTGCGATGCGTTCGCGCGGATCATGCACGTCGATTTTCGGCGCGGTCTTGCCGAGACTGTTCCACGTGCGTTCCAATGCGGCGTTCGTGCGATTGAAATACCCGTAGTCGCTTTCCGCATAGTTGGCGACCACGTCGGCATGCGTTTCAAGCCAGTCGGTGATCAGCTTCACGTCGGCCTGGTCGATCGGATGCCGGTAGTCGAGACCGTCGCGCGTGGTGCAATACTGGCCGTTAAGTCCCACGATGCCGTCGAACGTGACGGGAATGGTATCAAGCACCACGCCCATGTAGGAGGGTGCGCGGCCCGAACAGATGAACACCTTCACGCCATTGCGCTGCAATGCATGCAACGCGTCGACGGTGGACTGCGGCACCACATGCGTGACGAAACTCGTCAACGTGCCGTCGATGTCGAAAAACGCCGTCTTGATGTCCTGAGCCATGCTGCCTCCATGAAAAACCATGTCAAACCCGGTATCCAGCTTACGAGGATATGTGCGAAAACGTCGTGCACGGCACGGAACACGACCACGAAAATAGGAAAAACGGCCGGATGTGCCTACAATCGTCAACCATGAGCGAACATATCGAAATCACGCCGGAGATCATCGAAATCAGGCACTATCTGCATGCGCACCCCGAACGCAGCTTCAAGGAATACGAGACCAGCGCCTACATTGAGAAGCTGCTGCGCGCACACGACATCGAAGTGCTCAACAATCCGCTCGAAACCGGCGTGGTCGGACTGATCCGCGGCGACCAGCCGGGACCACGCATCGCATTGCGCGCCGACATCGATGGTCTGCCCATCCAGGAAGACACCGGTCTGCCGTTCTCATCCGTCAACGACGGCGTGATGCACGGCTGCGGCCACGACCTGCACATGTCGTACATGCTCGGTGCCGCGTTCTGGCTCGCCAAGCGCCGCAAGCGCATCAGGGGGTCCATCAAACTGCTGTTCCAGCCCGCCGAGGAACTTGGCCTCGGCGCGAAGGCCATGGTCGACGCGGGACTGCTCGCCGACGTATCAGCCGCCATCGGCGCGCACAACAACCCGAACTACTCGCCCGGACAGATCGCCGTCGGCCCCGAACCGATGATGGCCGGCTGCGTGAAATTCCATGTAACCCTGCACGCCACCGGCACACACGCCGGCTATCCGCACAAGGGCACCGGCCCGATCGAGGCGCTCGCCACGATGGTCCTCGCATTGCAGACCATCGTGAGCCGTAACGTATCGCCGTTCCATCCGCTCGTGCTGTCCATCACCGAAATGCACGGCGGCCACGTGTGGAACGTCGTACCCGACAAGGCGAGCTTCCAAGGCACCGTACGATACTTCCACAAGTCCGACGGTGAACTGGTGGGGAAACGCTTCAAGCAACAGGTCCAGTCCATTGCGGCCGGTTACGGCATCACCGCCGACATCGATTGGGACGACTTCCAGAATCCGCTCGTCTCCGATACGGAACTTTCCAAGATAGTCGCCGACAACGTGCGCGATTACGCCCAGCTCGAACCCATCCACCCGTCGATGGCGGGGGAGGACTTCTGCGATTTCATGCCCGTCACCATGCCTGTGTTCGCCTTCATCGGATCCAACGGCGAGGAAGGCTGCCCGGATTGGCACAGCCCGCACTTCGTCGGTCTTGACGAATCGCTGCAAGCCGGCGTGGAATTCTACGCCAACGCGGCGCTGACGGTGCTCAACGAACTGTCGTGACGCCACGTGCGGAACGCCGTAATCGCAATTTTCATAATCGTAAAAACATAACATATCCAACAAATCAACGGTAGGTTAGGCAGCTATGACAGACATTCGCTTCGCACTCGCCCAAATCGACACCTGCGTCGGAGACCTTGATTCCAACGCCGACAAGGTCATGCGGTACGCGCATCTCGCCGCTCAGCAGGGCGCGCAGGTCGTCGTGTTCCCGGAAATGACATTGACCGGATACCCCATCGAAGACCTCGCACTGCGTGCCACCTTCCGCAAAGCCGCATGGGACAAAGCCAACTGGCTTGCCACCGAACTGGCATCCGACAGTCTCGGCGAACTATATGTGGTGGTTGGCACTGTAGGCACCGACCGTGAAACCTCCAAACCGCGCAACCGACTCGTCGTCCTGCACGACGGCGTGGTCTGGGCCGGCTACGACAAGCATTTCCTGCCCAATTACGGCGTGTTCGACGAATTCCGCATCTTCAGCCCCGGCAACAAATCCATGGTGCTCGACGTGAACGGCGCGCGCATCGGCGTGGCCATCTGCGAGGACATCTGGCAGGACGGCGGCCCTGTGGCCGAACTCGCCAAGGAGAACATCGACCTGCTGCTGACCATGAACGGTTCGCCATACGAGGAAGGCAAAACCGACACCCGTCTCGACCTCGCGGTGCGCCGCGCGGCCGAAGTGAACGCCCCGATGATCTACCTGAACCAAGTGGGCGGCCAGGACGACCTCGTCTTCGACGGCGGCAGCTTCGTTGTGGACACCGACGGCACCCTGCTTGAGCGCTCGCCGATGTTCATGGAGGATCTGAGCTTCTTCGACTTGGACACGTCCGCGGAGCATCAGAAGGTCGGTACGATCGCAGCCAAGCCCGATCCGGACGAGGAAGTGTACACCGCCTGCGTGCTGGGTCTGAAGGATTACATGGCCAAGAACCATTTCAAGGGCGTGTGCCTGGGCCTGTCCGGCGGCATCGATTCCGCGCTCGTGGCTGCCATGGCGGCCGACGCGGTGGGCGGCGAGAACGTGTACGGCATCTCCATGCCGAGCATGTATTCGTCCGACGGATCCAAGGACGATGCAGCTGATCTGGCGCGCAATATCGGCGCGCATTATGACATTCAGCCCATCGAGCCGCTGTTCGTCTCCTTCCAAAACCAGCTGGAACTGGAAGGCGTCGCCGCCGAGAACCTGCAGGCGCGCATCCGCGGCGTCATCGTCATGGCCTACTCGAACTCCAAAGGACTGCTGGCCGTGGCCACCGGCAACAAGTCCGAACTGGCATGCGGCTATTCCACGATCTACGGCGATGCGGTCGGCGGCTATGCGCCAATCAAGGACCTGCTCAAGACCCGCGTGTGGGAGATCTCCCGCTGGCGCAACAAGGCTGCCGCCGCCGGCATGGGCATCGGCGGTCTGCATGTCGTCGGCAACGAGCAGGGGAGCGCGGGCACTCCGCTGCCGGATGGTGTGATGATCCCCGTCAACTCGATCGAGAAGGCGCCGTCCGCCGAATTGCGCCCAGGGCAGAAGGATTCCGATTCGCTGCCGGAATACGCGCTGCTCGACCAAGTATTGGCAATGTACATCGAGCATGCTCATGGCCGCGCCGACCTGCTGGCCGACGGCTTCGACGAGGCGACCGTCGACACGGTCATGCGATTGGTCGACCGCGCCGAATGGAAGCGTCGCCAGTATCCGCTGGGACCGAAGGTGACGGCGCTGGCGTTTGGACGTGATCGCCGTCTGCCGGTCACCAATGCATTCCGCGAATAATCGGCGATCGCAAGTAGAACATCGAGAGCCGAAGGAAGCCGATATGGAAAAGCAGTGGTATTTCAACACCGTCACCGAGCAGCCGGAATTGGGCATGATCTCTCCGGCAAGCCACCGCATGGGGCCGTACAGAACCCGTGAGGACGCGCTCGACGCGTGGAAGATCGTGCAGGAACGCAATCTCAAATGGGAGGAACAGGACCGCGAATGGAAACGCTGGTCAGCGGACGGCTCGGCATCTTCCGAAAAGTGAATTCCATATGAAAACCACGCCCGATTGTGATTTATGTCACTAATTTCGGGCGTGGTTTTCAGGCTTTTCGCAGATGATTGCCGTTACAATCGTGAAGTAGCGACGGCGTAACGATGCGTCGCCAACCGACACCCAGTAAGGAGTGGAAATGGCAGCAGTTGATGCAACGGCGGTCTCCCAGGAGGAACTTGAGGCTAAGGCTTGGGAAGGCTTCACCGAGGGCAACTGGCAGAAGGACATTGATGTCCGCGACTTCATCCAGAAGAACTACACGCCATATGAGGGCGACGAGTCCTTCCTGGCTGACGCCACCGACAAGACCAAGCACCTGTGGAAGTATCTGGACGACAACTATCTGTCCGTGGAGCGCAAGCAGCGCGTCTACGACGTGGACACCCACACCCCGGCGGGCATCGACGCCTTCCCGGCCGGCTACATCGATTCCCCGGAAGTCGACAATGTGATTGTCGGTCTGCAGACCGATGTGCCGTGCAAGCGCGCCATGATGCCGAACGGCGGCTGGCGTATGGTCGAGCAGGCCATCAAGGAAGCCGGCAAGGAGCCCGATCCGGAGATCAAGAAGATCTTCACCAAGTACCGCAAGACCCACAACGACGGCGTCTTCGGCGTCTACACCAAGCAGATCAAGGTAGCTCGCCACAACAAGATCCTCACCGGTCTGCCGGATGCCTACGGCCGCGGCCGCATCATCGGCGATTACCGTCGTGTGGCCCTGTATGGCGTGAACACGCTGATCAAGTTCAAGCAGCGCGACAAGGACTCCATCCCGTACCGCAACGACTTCACCGAGCCGGAGATCGAGCACTGGATCCGCTTCCGCGAAGAGCATGACGAGCAGATCAAGGCCCTGAAGCAGCTGATCAACCTCGGCAACGAGTACGGCCTCGACCTGTCCCGCCCGGCACAGACCGCACAGGAAGCCGTGCAGTGGACCTACATGGGCTACCTCGCCTCCGTCAAGAGCCAGGACGGCGCCGCCATGTCCTTCGGCCGTGTCTCCACCTTCTTCGACGTCTACTTCGAGCGCGACCTGAAGGCCGGCAAGATCACCGAGACCGACGCACAGGAGATCATCGATAACCTGGTCATGAAGCTGCGCATCGTGCGCTTCCTGCGTACCAAGGATTACGACGCGATCTTCTCCGGCGATCCGTACTGGGCGACTTGGTCCGACGCCGGCTTCGGCGACGACGGCCGTACCATGGTCACCAAGACCTCGTTCCGTCTGCTCAACACCCTGACCCTCGAGCACCTCGGACCTGGCCCGGAGCCGAACATCACCATCTTCTGGGATCCGAAGCTGCCGGAAGCCTACAAGCGCTTCTGCGCCCGAATCTCCATCGACACCTCGGCCATCCAGTACGAGTCCGATAAGGAAATCCGCTCCCACTGGGGCGACGACGCCGCCATCGCATGCTGCGTCTCCCCGATGCGCGTGGGCAAGCAGATGCAGTTCTTCGCCGCTCGTGTGAACTCCGCCAAGGCCCTGCTGTACGCCATCAACGGCGGACGTGACGAGATGACCGGCATGCAGGTCATCGACAAGGGCGTCATCGACCCGATCAAGCCGGAAGCCGATGGCACGCTGGATTACGAGAAGGTCAAGGCCAACTACGAGAAGGCCCTCGAATGGCTGTCCGAGACCTATGTGATGGCTCTGAACATCATCCATTACATGCATGATAAGTACGCTTACGAGTCCATCGAGATGGCTCTGCACGACAAGGAAGTGTACCGCACCCTCGGCTGCGGCATGTCCGGCCTGTCGATCGCGGCCGACTCCCTGTCCGCATGCAAGTACGCCAAGGTCTACCCGATCTACAACAAGGACGCCAAGACCACGCCGGGCCACGAGAACGAGTACGTCGAAGGCGCCGATGACGATCTGATCGTCGGCTACCGCACCGAAGGCGACTTCCCGCTGTACGGCAACGATGATGACCGTGCCGACGACATCGCCAAGTGGGTCGTCTCCACCGTCATGGGCCAGGTCAAGCGTCTGCCGGTGTACCGCGACGCCGTCCCGACCCAGTCCATCCTGACCATCACCTCCAACGTGGAATACGGCAAGGCCACCGGCGCCTTCCCGTCCGGCCACAAGAAGGGCACCCCGTACGCTCCGGGCGCCAACCCGGAGAACGGCATGGACTCCCACGGCATGCTGCCGTCCATGTTCTCCGTCGGCAAGATCGACTACAACGACGCTCTTGACGGCATCTCGCTGACCAACACCATCACCCCTGATGGTCTGGGCCGCGACGAGGAAGAGCGTATCGGCAACCTCGTTGGCATCCTGGACGCCGGCAACGGCCACGGCCTGTACCACGCCAACATCAACGTGCTGCGCAAGGAGCAGCTCGAGGATGCCGTCGAGCATCCGGAGAAGTACCCGCACCTGACCGTGCGCGTCTCCGGCTACGCGGTGAACTTCGTCAAGCTCACCAAGGAACAGCAGCTCGACGTGATCTCCCGTACGTTCCACCAGGGCGCTGTCGTCGACTGAACGGCACAATCAGCCAAATGAAAGCCGCCGCATGAAACGACGGTAATGCGAAGGGACGGAGCTCGTGGCTTCGTCCCTTTCGCTTTTCCCATATCGTTTTCCCATATGATTGGGATGGCAGATGAAAGGGGACATTGATGTCTGAACATATTTTCCGTTCCACGACCAGACACATGCTGAGGGATTCCAAGGACTACGTCAACCAGACGCTGATGGGAGGCCTGTCCGGATTCGAATCGCCAATCGGCTTGGACCGTCTCGACCGCATCAAGGCGTTGAAAAGCGGCGATATCGGTTTCGTGCACTCGTGGGACATCAACACTTCCGTGGATGGTCCTGGCACCAGAATGACCGTGTTCATGAGCGGATGCCCTCTGCGCTGCCAGTACTGCCAGAATCCGGATACTTGGAAGATGCGTGACGGCAAGCCCGTCTACTACGAAGCCATGGTCAAGAAAATCGAGCGGTATGCCGATTTATTCAAGGCCACCGGCGGCGGCATCACTTTCTCCGGCGGCGAATCCATGATGCAGCCGGCTTTCGTGTCCCGCGTGTTCCATGCCGCCAAGCAGATGGGAGTGCATACCTGCCTCGACACGTCCGGATTCCTCGGTGCGAGCTACACCGATGACATGGTGGATGACATCGACCTGTGCCTGCTTGACGTCAAATCCGGCGATGAGGAGACCTACCATAAGGTGACCGGCGGCATCCTGCAGCCGACCATCGACTTCGGACAGCGTCTGGCCAAGGCAGGCAAGAAGATCTGGGTGCGTTTCGTGCTCGTGCCGGGCCTCACATCCTCCGAAGAAAACGTCGAGAACGTGGCGAAGATCTGCGAGACCTTCGGCGACGCGTTGGAACATATCGACGTATTGCCCTTCCACCAGCTTGGCCGTCCGAAGTGGCACATGCTGAACATCCCATACCCGTTGGAGGACCAGAAAGGCCCGTCCGCGGCAATGAAACAACGTGTGGTCGAGCAGTTCCAGTCGCACGGCTTCACCGTGTACTAAACGCCCGTCCTCTCAATGGCTTCCCCATATTCGCTGGATATGCGGAACGCCTCATATTGGTCCATGCCGCCGACTGAATCGATGGCATGGACCAATTTATTCATACGCTGAAAAATCTTCACATTCGACGCGTGGCAAAGTGGTTCGAAATACTACGAAATACCCTTCTCTGTCGTAGCCTTGAACTATGGCAGACATCTTTGATTTTCCACGAGATGCGCGCAACGTGGCGCGCGCCGATGGCAAGGGAGCGGATATGGGCGGCGAAGCCCCACAGACCATGCTTATGCGACCGCAGGGCGTTCCCGACCAAGTCTGGAACGCGGTGCTTTCCGTGGACTGTATGCGGCGTTTGAAAGGCATGACATACCGTGAGATTCCGGTGCCCAATTCCATGGCGAACTTCGGCATCGGCGTCGCGTTGGAATGCGATGAAACATACGCATCCGGCTGGATCATGATCCTGTACTCGCTCAAATTCCGAGAGGACTGGCACTCCCACTGGCGTTGCGTGGCTTTCGCATCCCTGCCACTGCCCGACAAGGAGGACGACTGCCTGACTCCGGGCATGTACTGGGACATGATGATGGAACGTCTCAATCCAAACGATTCCGAACATGTATCCGGCACCGTCACAGTCACCCAAAACACAGCATTCGGCCATGACCCCGACGTGCCCAGGGTGGGCTGCGAGATCCGGGTGTCTTGGACTCCACTAGACTATGCCGATGGAGGCCTTGACGCCGGCTCCCAAGTCGGACAGTGGGCGTCGTTCCTCCGGTCCATGACGCAATCCGAGGAGGAAAACCCCGTTGACTGACGAGCCGAAGCTGCTGGCGGAACCGCGCGAAGGCGTGCCCAACGTGATCGACACGTTGCCGGCATTCCGTGACTATTGCAGTGAGCTGGCTTCCTCACATGGCTCCCTTGCCGCGGACGCGGAACGCGCATCCGGCTTCCGGTATGGGCATGAGGACTGGCTGGTGCAGTTCAAACGCGACGGAGCCGGCATCGGCCTGCTCGATCCGCAGGCGCTCGCCGCGGCCGGGGCGGATTGGAACGATTTCAACCGTGCCGTCGGAGATGCGGTATGGATTCTGCATGATTCCCTGCAGGATCTTCCGGGATTCGCCGAACTCGGCATGGAACCGCAACGGCTGTTCGACACGGAAATCGCCGCGCGTCTGCTGGGATTGAAACGATTCGGACTCGCCGCCGTCACCGAGCATTTTCTTGGACTGACCCTTGCCAAAGAACATTCCGCGGCTGACTGGTCGTATCGTCCGTTGCCCCGCGACTGGCGAAATTACGCGGCGTTGGACGTCGAACTGCTCATCGAGCTTGAAACGAAGATGCGCGCCGAACTCAAACGCCAAGGCAAGATGGAATGGGCCCAGGAAGAGTTCGATTACGCGCTCAAAGAAGGTCTGGGACCACGCAAGGAGCATCCGATTCCCTGGATGCATGTCTCGCACATCACTGAAGTCATGCGTGACCGGCAGGCGCTGGCCATCGTCCGCGCGCTATGGACCCGACGCGACGAACTCGCGCGCGAATACGACATCGCGCCGACCCTGCTATTGTCCGACAGCTCCATCATCGAAGTGGCGAAACGCAAACCACACAACGCTGCGCAATTCCGTTCGATTCGCTCCATCAACGAACGTGTGCGCATCCATACCGATTCCGAACAGGACAAGATGTTCGAACGGTACGCGCCGATTCAACGCAAAATCAAACCGAGCATGTGGAAGAACATCATCCAGGACGCGCTCGCCCTGCCGCCAAGCGAATGGCCGGACGTGGACGGCGGCGCCGCGCGGCGTCATGAATCGCAGTCAGCCTCGGCTCCCAAATCGATTCGCGTGTGGAAGGAACGGTATCCGGAACGTCTGCAAGTGCTCAACAGGGTGCGCAAGGCGGTCTCCCAGATAGCGGAGGACACGCGCACGCCTGTGGAAATCGTCATCAAACCGCAGTATTTGCGTAACCTGTGCTGGACGGACGAACCTCGTAAGCGTGACGTCGCGCGATTCCTCAGCGAACAGGGCGCACGCGACTGGCAGGTCTCCCTAGTTGCAGAGTCCGTAAGTCGCGCTATTATATAGAGGTTGCCTAACGGCAGAAATATGAAGAACCGTATTTTTCAGGAGCGCAAGCGTGAAAATCAGCGTCAGGAATCTTGAGCCGACCAAGGTGAAGCTCACCGTCACCGTCGACCCGGAGGAGTTCAACCCGTATCTCGACGAGGCTCGCAAGGAAATCGCAAAGCAGGTCAACGTGCCTGGCTTCCGTAAGGGCCACGTGCCCGGCAAGATCATCGACCAGCGTATCGGCTTCGGTGCCGTCGCCGGCGAAGCTGTGAACAACGGCGTGCCGGAGCTGTATTCCAAGGCTCTTGAAACCAAGAAGATCCACCCGATGGCCCAGCCGGAGATCGACGTTCAGGACGTGCCGGAATCCGCCAAGGATGAGACCAAGCTGAAGTTCGTCGCCACCGTTGAGCGTCGCCCGGACATCGAACTGCCGGCTCTTGACGGCATGGAGATCGAGGTCGCCAAGGCCGAGGTCACCGATGAGGACATCAACAACCGTCTGGAAGCCCTGCGCCAGCGTTTCGGCACCCTCGTGAGCGTCGACCGTCCGGCCGCCAAGGGTGACTACGCCAACATCGACCTCAACGCCGAAATCGACGGCGAAACCGTCGACTCCCAGGAGGGCGTGAGTTACGAGCTCGGCTCCGCCACCATGCTCGACGGCCTGGATGAGGCCCTCGAAGGCCTGTCCGCCGGTGAGGAAACCAGCTTCGAAGGCACCCTCGAGGCCGGCAAGCACGAAGGCGAGAAGGCCCTGATCAAGGTCAAGGTCAACTCCGTCAAGGCCGAGGAACTGCCGGAACTCGATGACGACTTCGCTTCCGAAGCCTCCGAGTTCGACACCCTCGACGAGCTGAAGGAAGACCTGAAGAAGGTCGCCGCTCAGGACGCCGAAGGCCGTCAGGCCACCGCCGCTCGTGACGCGTTCATCGCCAAGCTCGAGGATGGCCTCGAGATTCCGGTGCCGAAGGGCGTCAAGGCCGAAATGGTCGAGCAGCAGCTCAAGAACGTGACCGCGGATCCGTCCAAGGCCACCAAGGAGCAGAAGGCCGAAGCCGAAGAAACCGTGGAGAAGGAACTGCGCGACCAGATGGTGCTCGACGTGCTCGCCGAGACCATGGACGTCAAGGTCTCCCAGGGTGAGGTCTTCAACTTCTTCGCCTCCATCGCCCAGCAGTACGGCATGGACCCGAACGCCTTCATCCAGGCCATCATCCGCAACGGCCAGATCGGTTCCGCCGTGCAGGAAGTCGGCCGCTCCAAGGGCCTGCTCTCCGGCATGCGCGCCGTGACCTTCAAGTCCGAGGGCGAGACCCTGGACCTGAGCGCCTTCCTCGGCGAAGCCGCTGAAGACGAAGAGTCCGAGAGCGTTGAAGCCGCTTCCGCAGCCGCCGCTGTGGCCGACGAGCTCGCCGCCGACAAGGATGCCGAGTGAATCGCTGCCGCCGATAGGCTAAAGCGCTGACAAACGCGTAAAGAAGGCTGGAATCCTTTGATGATTCCAGCCTTCTTCGTTTTTCTCTCAAATACTGGAGGTTCGACTCTCCTCAATGATGCAACCAATATTATGAATCAGGCGTCGGCGACATGTTCCGCCGACGATAGAGGGGAGAATCAAATGAAGGACGCTACGCGGGAGAACCCTGCGAAGACCACGCATACCGATTTGAAACGCAAGATGGAGGTACGCCACCTCCGCATGATTCCACTGGGAGGCGTGATAGGTACGGGACTGTTCCTCAGCTCCGGCTACACCATCACAACCAGGCGGGCCCATTGGGCACGGTCATCGCCTACGCTATCGGCGCGGTGATTGTGTATCTGGTCATGCTCAGCCTCGGCGAGCTTTCCGTCGCCATGCCGGAAACCGGCTCATTCCATGTGTATGCGACCAAATTCATCGGTCCTGGAACAGGCTTCACCGTCGCAATCCTGTATTGGCTGACCTGGACGGTCGCATTGGGGTCCGAATTCACCGCTGCCGGACTTATCTGCGCAAATGGTTCCCCGGCACGCCGGTATGGATTTGGAGTGCCCTGTTCATCGTGGTGATCTTCACCTCGAACGCGCTTTCCGTGCGCTTCTTCGCGGAAACCGAATTCTGGTTCTCTTTCATCAAAGTGGCGGCCATCGTGCTGTTCATCCTCATAGGCGGTTGCGCGGTGTTCGGCGTGCTGCCGATTCAAGGGTATGACCATGCGCCGCTATTCGAGAACTTCGTGAAGGACGGATTGTTCCCCAACGGGTGGATGCCGGTGTTCACCACCATGCTGACGGTGAACTTCGCCTTCTCCGGCACCGAGCTGATCGGCGTAACGGCCGGCGAGACCAAAGATCCTGACAAAGCCATCCCGAAGGCGAGCCACACCACCCTGTTCCGTCTCGTCATCTTCTTCATCGGTTCCATCGTGGTCATGGCTTCGCTGATTCCTTGGCAGGACGCCGGTGTGGACGAAAGCCCCTTCGTGCTGGTGTTCAACTCCATTGGTCTGCCTTTCGCCGGCGACGTGATGAACTTCGTTGTGCTCACCGCGATTCTTTCGGCTGCGAACTCCGGGTTGTACGCCTCCACACGCATGCTGTGGTCCTTGGCGAACGAAGACATGATCCCACACAACATCGCCAAAACCAATAGCAGGGGAGTGCCGATGACCGCGCTTTGCCTGAGCATGATCGGCGGTCTGCTGGCATTGCTGTCCAGCGTCGTGGCCGCTTCCACGGTTTATCTGGTATTGGTGTCCGTGTCCGGTTTGGCCGTCGTGATCGTGTGCTTCCAGCAATTCGGGCCATCCGACAGGTTACGGACAAGCCGATCATCGTGTATCCGAACAACGGTGACATCTACGATCCGAAAACCAAAACCTGGTCGCCTAATCCCACCGGTTCCGAACCGGCCTTCGCCCATCTGGTACCGCAATGGATCGACGCGGGAGCCCGACTCATTGGAGGATGCTGCCGAACGACTCCAGACGATATCCGAACCATAGCGCATGCCGCTTCGGCGAACGTCTGACGAGCAGCAGAGATAGCTAACCGGACCTTAACCGGACCTATATACTGGCAGGTGTGATGAATTCTCAAGGATATGCGGTAGTCGACTTCGAAACCACGGGTTTAAGTCCCGCAAAAGGCGACCGGGCCATCGAAATCGGCCTGGTGCATGTGGCTCCGGACGGTACGCTCGAAGACGAGCATGAGACGCTGATTCATGTCGATCGCAGTGTCGGCGCCTCATGGGTGCATCACATTACCGCACGCGAACTGCTGCATGCTCCCGATTTCGAAGGTATCGCGCATGAGCTGCGCGACCTGCTCGCCGGACGCGTGTTCGTGGCACACAACGTGTCGTTCGATTCACGGTTCCTACTTGCGGAATACTCGCGTATGGGAGCTTCCATTCCGGTCGATCAAAGCACCATGCTGTGCACGATGAAACTGTCGCGTTCCCTGATCGGACGGGGCAAGCTCGCCGACTGCTGCGAGTATTTCGGCATTGCCAACGAGGATGCGCATAGCGCGTTAAGCGACGCTCACGCCACCGCCATACTGCTCGGACGACTGTTGGAAGCCGACCCGAAATGGCCCGGCTTCCAACGTCGGCTGGACGCGGCCGGTGCCGCTGCGGAACAATGGCCCACATTCGCAACCCTGCCGAAGAAGGAATGGCTGCCGCGCGGCACGCATCTTGCGTAGTGACGACGGGCACTGAAACGCTGATTGGCGGCTATGAGAACAGGAATTTGATTTCGGCGAAGAACTCACGGACCATATTGTTGACCAGCATGTCCTTCGGGGAACTTGCCGCGATGCCCTGCGCCTGCTTCAGACCATTGGCATGTGCGATCTGCAAGGCACGGAACATGTGGAAATCATTGGTGACGATACCGACCGAAGCGTTCTCCTGCCGCATGAGCTTCTTGCTGTTGACGATGTTCTCCATAGTGGATTCCGACTTGGACTCCTGGATGATGCGGTTTTCCGCAATCCCATGCTTCTGCAGATAATCGGCCATGCCCTGCGCTTCGGAGAACGGCTCGCCCTGCCCGCCGGAGAGTACGAGCACGGTTCCCGGATTCTCCTCCAGATAATCGATGGTTCTGTCCAGCCGATAGCGCAACGCTTTGCTGGGGCCTGACTCGCGCACCTGCGCGCCCAGCACAATCACATAATCAAGATCCGGTTCGCCCTGAGCGTTCATATTGCCGATGATGCAACCCTCTATTGTGCAAAACGCGACAATGCCGATGGCCGCCACAGCGATGATGGCGCCCCTGATGATCCGGGGAAGCGCCGCCCACCAGTGACATGCGATGCCAATCGCCAGCAATGCGAAAACAACGGCGAGAACCAGCCAGACCTTCCAAAATCCCGTGCCCGAATGCGTCCTCAACACGGCGAACGCGTAGGCCGCCGACAGCAACGCCAGCGTAACACACACCACAATCGCCAGCCGTCGCAGCATCATCTTCATCGCAAGCCTCGTGTCGTCATCGTCCTACATCACTTCATACCGTGTATCAGCGTAATGAAATCGTTCCCGCAGAGTGCCGTACCGTGCCCGAATGCGAACGATTCTTTCGCATTTGCCCTGAGCGCATCTTCGATAGGGGCGAGGTATAGGATGGTTGCATGACTTGTGAAACACCTACCATCCGTCCGTTGCGTCGCACCGATTTTCCCGCTTTGGAAGAGCTGATACGGCTCGCATGGTACGACGATGGTAACGATTCACACAACACGCATGACGAGGTCGGACAGACGTCAGGCCCAGACAAGCATCGCGCCGAACTACGCAAGGCGACCCGTCTGCGCAACATGCATCGACTTGCCGCAATCGACATGCAGGATTGCCTGGCCCGCACCACCAAAGCATACGTGGCCGAACTTAATGGGCAGGTGCTCGGCGTGATTCTCGGATCGCTGCGTTCGGATATCACCGGTCGGCAGCGGACACGCCATATGCTGCGCCGACATTGCCTCACGTTGCCGTTGCTGGCAAGCCACGAGGGACGTCACGGTCTGCTTGCGCAGCTGGCCATTCTGCAGGCCGACGAGGCGTTGAAACATGACGCGGGCAAGGAATACGAGGCCGAAGTGGTGCTGTTCGTCGTTTCCCCGGCCGCACGAGGCATGGGAGTGGGGCGCAGACTGTTCAACCATATGCTTGGCGTATTCCATGACGCCGGCCTGCGCGAATACTTCCTGTTCACCGACAGCACATGCGATGTCGGCTTCTACGACCATCGCGGACTAATCCGCAAAGCCGAACGTGATGACCGGAACGATGGTTCCTCGCGGCCGAATCCGACAGACAGCTCGTCCAGCGGGTTGACGGTCGGCACGACAAGCCTTTTGGCGGATGACGAGCCCATGTCTTACTTCCTGTACGAAGGACGTTGCTGAAGTCATTCCCCACTGAAACAGTGCTTGCTCAAGCAAGAAGCCACGCATTTTGGATTGGATGCTCGGCTTCTTGGCTTTCCCACATGGCATCATGCATGCCAGCGAGCGGCGAATTTCCTATGCGTTGAGGAGCGAAAACGGCCGGAACTCGGAGCATGGAACATTTTCGGCAACAATAGGCCGTATAATGGCGCGCGTCGTTCCTGCCCGGGCCGCGCAGGTCGAGGAACGGCCCACGGCGACCGCCGCGATCTCCAACTCACGGTGCGCGGCGTCAACCAAGGCAAGGATTCATCATGGCAGAGCCATCCTCTGAAACGATTACCCAAAAACCACGCATCCCGATGCTGAAGCATGCTCCGCAAACAACGGAGGAAACACGCAGATCCCTGAAATGGCGTGTCGTCGACATCGCCGTCGGAGCGGCCGTCGGCGTAATGTCCGGCGTGATGTTCTGGGTGTTCGATGGCATGTCCTATGGCTTGTTTCCTTTACTGACTCTGATACTTCCAGGCTCCGCGGCACTGCTGCACGCATTGTTCTATTTCCCCGCCACACTGGGCTTGCTGATCGTACGCAAACTGGGCGCGTCGGCCTACGTGCTGTTAGTCGCCTCGTTCGTGGAAGTGGTGCTCGGCACGAAATACAGTGTGAGTCTGGTAGTGATCGCGTTCGTGCAGGCGCTCGCCGCCGAAACGGTGTTCGCGGTGTTCCGCTACCGCCGTTGGACGCTTGGCGTCACATTGCTGTCATCCGTGGCGATCGGCATCGTATACAACTTCTACCTGTTGTTCTTCTACTACCAGGCGTTTTCGTTCTTCAGCCCGCGCGGCCGTATTCGCCGGGTTCGGCTCGTGGATCCTCTACCGAGCCTTGGCCAAGTCGGGAGTCCTCACCCGCTTTGTCTCCGGACGATGACGCATGCTCGGGGGAATTTACTTTGATTGGTCGGCGTGCCGGAATGTGAACCAGGCGAGGATCTGTTGCTCGCTGACTGGCTTGAAATCCCATGCGTCGAGCCCCACGTTCACGCTGAGCGGATCGGTGCCGTCTGGAATGCCTTGATGCGTGTGACCATAGAGCAGCCAACCTTCGGTGGTCGGTGCCACATCGGCGAACTTGTTCCAGTTTTCCGGCCAGTTGCCGTGTTCTTCGGTCAATGCCGAGAGTCTGGGAAAGTGGCTCATGCCTATGGTCTGCCGTGTGGTTGCGGCCGTCGGCTTGCCGGTTCCGTCGAGAACGGGAAGCTCCATGTCGATCTCACGGTAGTCGTCGATGGTCTCGAACACGTTCTCGTATAGCGCGTCATTGGAGCGGAGACGGAAGTTGCGGTCGTGGTTGCCGATGATCAGGTGCAGATGGCGGCAGTTGATGCGGCGTAGACAGTCGAGCGTGTGCTCGACGGTGCAACGGTAGGAGAGATCGCCGAGAATCCATAGCTCGTCATCACGCCCGACGGTCTCGTTGATGTTGCCGATGATGGTGTTCTCATGGCGTGTGATGTCGCAGATTGCTTTGAACGACGTCTGATTGTCGCGCACATATTGTTTGATCCATGCGTGCGCGGCGGCGCGACCCTGCGCCTGCCAGACATCACGGTATTCGGCGCGGAGCCTGCCATTGTTCAGGAATCCGCGCAGTGCGGTGACCAGAGGGTGGCCGAAATGCGTGTCCGAAGTGAAATAGCGCATGTGATTCCTTACGGTATGCGGTTGCTGGATGTTTTTATCAATGATAGAGCGCAACATCACGCGAATGACCTTCCCCAAAAAACGCTTGTTGGCTTGTTTGTGGCACTGTTTGGCGATTATGGCGAGTATGAGCGTTGGAATTCCAACGCTCATACTTCGGGTTTTGGCGTTCGGCTGCCACGAATAAAGCAACTAGCGAAAATAGGCCGGCTTGATTTGTCCGGTAGATAGTAGTGAATAATTACAGGACGCTGCAGGATTAGGGCTTACCAGGAGGCGTAATGGTTCGGGCGGTGATCTACACGGATTTTGACGGTGTGCTGAACGCGTTCCCCGATGACAAGGCGCTTCGGCGGGGAGGGGTCGGCCATACGCAATGGCTGAAGGAAGGCGACCCACGTAAGGAACTGTACGATTCCGCGCGTGCGTTTCCGCTGACCGGTAACGAGCAGGTGCGTACAGGGCGCGGGCGGTTCCGCGTGCACTGGTCACGCGAGCTTGCCGGCATGATGCATGAACTGGCCCTTTCCGGCAGTGCCGAATTGAACTGGCTGACCACATGGCAGCCGTATTGCTCAAGGGTGCTTGACCCCATGCTTGGCTGGGATCCCGGGGTTGAACGGACTGTTATCTGGTATGATCCGGTCACCAATGAGAGAAGGTTGACGGGCAAGCTTGCGGAGATTATGTCGCGCGTTCGGTTCGAACGACGGCAGGAGGAGCCGTTGCCGATTGTCTGGATTGATGACGAGGAGTGTTATTCCACGTCGAAAACGCAGATCGAGTCGCTGGAGCCTGCGGCACCGGTGCTCATGGTGAGGCCGGACGAGCGTATTGGCATAAGCCGGCGCCAGTGGCGGCTGATCTGTGACTTTCTTGATGATTCGAGTGGTTTCCCGTCTGTCAGTCTGGATGAGGAGGGCACGGTTCGCGATCATGCGGCACACGTGGGGCTGTGAGGGGATGGCGAACGCCTCCCGTGGCGAATCTTGGGATTGAGTCTCCTCGGCTTTGGCTGTACCACTTTCTGTACATATGTTGTCGGATTGAAGAGGAGATTGCCATGGTCACGGCGGTTGCGTACACCAATTTCCGTAAGGCTCCGGAATCATATCTGTGCCGCGTTGAACCGAGAACTCATGGGGATGTTATCTGTACTGGCAGACCTGGGACAGGAGGATACCCGGACACATCAGCGCGTTGATGCTCGATACGATATGTTTCCCGTTCGCGGGTATGGTCAAGTCTGAGCCGCTCAAATGGGAATCGCAGAGCGTGTGGAGCCGGTGCATTGATTCCGTGAACCGGCTGGTGTATATGGTCGAGGATGGATCCCACTCAAGAAACTGCGCCGCGAGGAGTGTCTGAGTATTTGAAAGACATCAGAGTGGGTTGTGGCCGTCTTACTTGGACTGGAAACGAATAACAGCCGTGTAGCGTATTCCGTGTTTATCGGTTTCATGGTCAACGATGATGGAAGAAGAAGGCCTATGATGACGAACATGGAAGATAGAACGCAGGGAGAAACGATGCAGCCACCTCAGAAGAAGACGTTGCTACAGAGATGGAAGGACTCGATAGGTGGATGGCCGTTGCTCTGCAAAATCGTCGCATGGGTCGTTCTCGCTATCCTTGCGTTCGCAGCCGTCATGTGCTGTCTGTGGCATCTGACATCGGAGCCAGGGAAATGCGTGGCGAGCATCGCTGCAACTTCCCTGACGATCGTCGGCGGCGTGGGCGCGGTGGCCTATTTGGTGATCAAGTACCAGGAACGGCAACAAGCCGGACGGGATGAGGAGCGCGCGAAACGAGAGGAGGACCGAGAGAAGGGCCGCCTCGTCAACACGAAGATGCAGGACGCTGTCGATCAATTGGGTTCTGACAGGGCCTCCACGCGCATCGCAGGTGTCTACGCGCTGACGGACGTCGCGGACACCTATGGTGGCGGATACCGTCAGCGCGTGGTGGACATCCTGTGCGGCTACCTGCGTTCCGACCGCGAGACGTATCCCCTCGGAGCGGACGGCAAGCCGGCGACGGACCAGCCCAGGTCCGGAGACTCGGACAAGGCCGTGGAATCCACCATCATTGCCGTCATGCGAAACCATCTTCTCAAAGAACGAAAAGCCGACAATGGAGAGATTCGCGTGCGGCAAATCGTGCGTGATGACCAGCTGTGGTGCGACTGCGCGTTCGACCTCCATGGGGTCACATTCCACGAGTACGTGGACCTCATGGACATCACTTTCGTACGTGGTTTAAACTTCAATAGATCCAAATTCGAGGACCACATTAATTTCAAAAGAGCGACATTCGAAGGCTATGTGGTCTTCATCGGCACAATCTTCAAAGGCGATGCAAACTTCAGTAGAGCAACCTTTAAGGGTGAAGTACACTTCAATGAAGCGATTTTCAAAGGTGAAGCGCGCTTCAACGAAGCGATATTTAAAAGAGACGCATACTTCAGTAAATCGACATTTAAAGGTCTCACAGACTTCAGCGGGACAACCTTCGAATACGCTACGGACTTCAGAAGGATGGTCTTCGAAGGTCTAGCGAGCTTCAGCGGTGCGATATTCAAAGGTAACGCAGATTTCTGCAGGACGACATTCAAAGGGAACACAGAACTTATTGACGCGACATTCAAAGGTTGCGTAGGCTTCATCGAAGCGACTTTCAAAGGTAGCACGTACTTCAGTGGGGTAGCCTTTAAGCGTGATGTGAACTTCAACAGAGCTGGATTCTGCAGCAAGACGACATTCTCAGAAATCCAAGGTCGGCCTACGTTTGGGAAATGCAAGTTCAATAGGCAATTACGCGATTTCATACTTGAGAACGGCACCGAAGCCTACGACTTCGGGCTGATTCCGATTCCGGAAGACAACGACGGGCTGCCAGAGGGCGCAGTGTGGGTGGATTTTCCGGAGAAAGACGACAAGGATGACGGCGCGACGCCAATAGATCGATAGGTCGTGGCGCCCCTTCCATTTTCTTTACGGAGCGTCGCAAGCGTCTTGCCCTTACGGGCCTTTCGTCCGTCCTTATTCCGAATGGTGCCGGTTGAAAGATTGTGCTTCTTTTCGTACGTGCCGACAGTGCAGTCGCTCTTGCCTTACGAACTTTGCTGAAACTTGATATGTCTCCTTTGGCTTCAATTCATTCCGTTATTCTGATTATTGAGTTTGCGCATCATCTATATTGCCTGTTACCTGAGCAGCGGAGATTGCATATCATAAGAGGTTCCGCGAGATGTACCGAAACGGTTCCGCACTAGGGTTGATACGCCGATACTTCCAGACCTAGGAATATTCTGAAATATTCTTGTGTCTTAGCAAAGGGAGGAATATGCATGGCGGGCTCGTACGGTGCGGAAGCGACGCAGGGGGAGCGGTACCGGCTTTCCTTCACTGTCGGCGGACTTCTTGCCTCGCAGGGCCGGGCGCTTGCGGAAATGTATCTGAATCATCTGAATCATGCAGGCGGCGGCGACGCTGAGTGTTCTTCCCAAACCGAGGTGGGCAAGTCCATTGCCGCGATTCGCCAACAGGCCGTCGAGGAAAACGTTCTTGCGATTCGCACGGATTCCGCAAACAGGCGCGTTGTGGCGGAGACTACTAGGCGGCTCAGTGCGCTCACGGTTGGGGAGCTTGCATATTTGGCAGGTCCTGATTCCTCCATATCCGACCGCGAGGCACTTATGTGGATCGCGATGTGCCGTTATTATGCAATCGTCGGGGAATTCGCTGGTGAAGTGCTCAAAAAACATTATCTTGTAGGGAACCTGCATCTTGATTTCGAGGATTATGCTCGCTTCATTGCGAACAAGGCTACATGGCATCCTGAGCTGGAAACCATAAGCGAGGGAACGGCGAAGAAACTCCGGTCCAATCTGTTCAAGGCCATGGTTGAGGCCCATCTGTTCGATAAAAATTCCGACACGGTGGTTTCCTTCCTACCCAGTCCCTCTTTGGCGGATATCCTTATGAAGAGACCAGATTCGTTCGGGTTTTTCCCGATGCGTGAATCATCCTTGTGAGTACGAATGGGGGATAGCATGACCGATTTCATCGCAGGCGTTGAAGCTGCCGATGAGCGCCGTGACATTGATGCTGATTTCGCTCATTTGCGCGAGATCATGGAGTCCCGTTCGTTCAGAACCAATAGTGGATTGGCCGGTGAGCAGCCTTATTACATTTATGACTATCCGCCTAGGCAGGAGCTTGAGGTCGCCGAACATATCAGGCAATTGGTGAGTCAGCTGCAGACGATGACGCCGAAATATGATGGCGATTATGCTCCGCAGGTGCTCACGCTGGATTTATTCGATGTTGTTCTGGAGATTCTTGGTAATCGTGGCATTCTGGATCGTGTGCTTAATAGGGAGGCAAAACGCCACAGAAAAGTCTCGTCGGATGCGCATACGGATAAGTTTTTAGGACTGCTCGATAACGTGTTGGGCGCGGATACGGCTCAGTTGCCTGATACCATTCGTGATCATTACAAGCAGGCCAAGAGCGAGGGCGGAGCCAATATCGTATTCATTACGGGAATCGGCAAGGTCTACCCGTATATTCGTGCGCATACACTGCTTAACGCGTTGCAAGGGCGCATCGATGATCGCCCATTGGTGCTGTTCTATCCGGGTACGTTTACGAGAAGCGCTTCCGCGGGGTCGGTCATGTCGCTATTCGGCTGTTTGCCTGGGGATAATTATTATCGTGCGCAAAATCTGCGTGAGATGAGTGTGCGACTGGAGGAATGACAGGAATGACGGCCTAAGGGTTGTTTTGCCGATTCAGGTGGAATGCGAGTAACGCTTGCGAAGTATTCGTTCAAAGAAGAAGGGAACGCAGATGAACGGGGAAAGCGCTATCAGCTTCAAGGAGTTGTTCAGCAAGGACATTGACCGCAATATCAATGGTGTGATCAAGGCCAATGATGAGAAGAACCTTGACGATGAGGTCAACGAGTATGTGCTTACGGAGGAGATTTGCCGCAATCTGGCCAAATTCCTTGACGCATACAACGACCCGTCGAACCACGAACAGAATGGCGCATGGATTTCCGGTTTCTTTGGTTCTGGTAAATCGCACTTGTTGAAGATGCTGTCACACGTTTTGGGCGAGGTTCCGGCCGAACTCGTCGACAAGGGCAATAAACCGACCATGAATCGTGAGCAGATTGTTCGTACCTTTATGGGCAAAGCCGAATCGCAGGATGACCAGATGCTTGCAGGGCAGCTTGAGAAGACCTTGACGATTCCTGCCACGTCGATTCTGTTTAACATCGATCAGAAGGCAGATAAATCCAATGCCTCTGATGCGCTGTTGTACGCCTTTGTCCGCGTATTCGATGAGGCGCGTGGCTTCTATGGCAAGAATCCGTTTGTCGCGAAATTCGAATGTGATCTGGCGAACAACGGCTACCTTGACGATTTCAAACATGAATTCGAACAAGCGGCTGGCAAACCGTGGAGCGAGGGGCGCGACGAGGCCGTGCTATGGGATGATGAGATCTGCGAAGCCTATGCCGCGGTGACGGGCAAGCCGGAGCAGGACAGCATCATCCAGCGCTATGAGGATACGTATACGATGACGGTCGGCGATTTCGCAGACGACGTGAACGCATGGCTGTCCCATCAGGAACCGAACCGCCGTATCTTGTTCCTCGTGGACGAGGTTGGCCAGTTCATCGGTGAGAACAGGGAGCTCATGCTGTCCCTGCAATCCATTGCCGAGGATCTTGCCGTCAAGACCAACGGGCGTGCATGGGTAGTGGTCACCTCTCAGGAAGACATGGATACCATCGTCGGTGATCGGACCAAGCAGCAAAGCTATGACTTTTCGAAGATCCAGGGCAGGTTCTCCATCAAGCTGAAGCTCAACAGCGCCGACGTGGTGGAAGTCATTCAGAAGCGCTTGCTGACCAAGAAACCGGAATATGAGTCGGTGATGAACGAGCTGTGGGATGAGCAGAACGCGAACCTGCGCACCATGTTCGAATTCACTCGTGAGACTTCGAAATTCAGTAATAACAAGGCATACGGCAAGGACGATTTCATCGCGTCGTATCCGTTCGTGAACTATGAATTCGAATTGTTCCAGAACGTGCTGCGGGAGATGAGCCGCTACAACATGTTCTCCGGGCGCCACGCATCTGTGGGTGAACGGTCCATGCTTTCCACCATCAGCAGCACGCTGCGGTCCAGCCAGAATGAGATGGTCGGGGCCCTGATGCCGTTCGACAAACTATATGACGGTATTGCCGACGCCATCCAATCAACCTCGAACTTCCGCATCAACCAAGCTGAAAAGAGACTTGGCTCCGATATAAAGGAACTGGGCGTACGCCTGCTGAAGGTGCTGCTGCTGGTCAAGCATGTCGACGGATTCCCTACTACACCGCATAACCTGCGCATTCTGCTGACCGACCAGTTCGACATGGACGTGATGGAACTGGAAAGGAACATCAAGTATGTTCTGGGAGAGTTGGAAAAAGACACGTATGTGCAGCGTGTGGGAGATACCTACAATTACCTGACCAACGAAGAGCAGGATATTGAGCAGGAGATCAAAAACACGGACATCGACTCCAGCAAGGAAATCGACGAGCTGAAGAAGATCCTGGTCAGTGATGTGCTCGGCAAGATGACAGTGGCATACGGTGAGCAGCGTGCGCAGTTCCGCTATGGTTTGCGCATCGATGGGGTGCAACAGTCCGCGCAACAGCCCATCTGGTTGAACGTGGTCACTTCGACCAATGCGCAGGACCGTGCCGATGCCATTCGCATGGGCATGGGTATGCGCGACACCATCACTTTGCTGTTGGATATGTCCGACAGAACACTGTTCGATGATCTGCGCATGTACGTGAAAACCTACACGTACCTTATGCGCACCGACAAGAACAGCCAGTCAGAAGTGCGCCAGCAGATCATCTCCCGCAAGAGCGTCGCCAATGAAAGGCTTTACACGGAGCTGCGTACCCGCATCGTCAAAGCCGCGGCCAATGGCGAGTTCGACTATAACGGCGGAACTGTGGAAGTGAAATCCACCGAGGTGCAGGCCCGTATGGCGGAAGGTCTTGGAACGCTTATCGGCCGGTATTACACAAACTTCTCCCTGCTCGGCGGGCAACGATATGAGGAAACGGATCTCGCCCGGATTATCATGAACGCCACACAGCATCAGCCTGGCACGTTCGACGGCTTGAACGCAGTGCAAGACAAACTCGACGTTCCCGCCGATGATGTGTTCGCCGCGGTCAGTCGTGACAAAGGCAAAGGCATGGTCGCCACCGTCAAGAGCCTTCTTGATGCCTACGGCAGCGTTCCCTATGGTTGGCCGTACGCCGCCACGCTCGCATGCATCGGCCACCTGTATGGTTCTGACAGAATCACGCTGACGCTGGACGGCAAGCCGGTGCAGCGCAGCGAGGCCGCCCGCGTGCTTAGGGAAACGAAAAAGCAGGACTCCATCCGAGTGGATCTACCGCGCGTATTCGACACGAGAAAAGTTTCACAGCTGCGTGACTTCGCCAGGGATTTCCTTGGGCTCACCGCCGCGGACCTGCCATCGAATGCGATTGATCTGGCGGAGGCCGTTACCACGCGACTTAAGTGGGAGGCGGAGAGTTTGACCCAGCTGCGCGTGCGCAATGCCCGATTCGGCTTTGTGCAGCAGCTCGACAAGGCCATTGAGAAAATCAACTATGCCTCCGGAATGGGTGAGGACTGGCTGCTTGGCGATTTCACCGCACAAGAAACCGAAAACGGTTCCGAAGAACTGCTCGAGTTTAAAGAAGACGTAATCGACCCGATTGTCGCTTTCCTCAACGGTTCCCAATCCAGGATTCTTGCAGACGGATTGGAATGGCTGAAAAACAACAAGCCAAACATCGACTATGTATCTGGCACTACGGCAGCAAGCCTGTACCAATCCGCGGAACAGCTGGCAAACGACCCGAACATCTTCCGCAAAACCAATAAATTCAAGACTGCCATTGACGATCTGCGTGAGGCAACAGACGCAACCATCCAAACCGAACGCGCCAACGCGCTTAACGACGTGGAAGATATTCGCGCCAGAATCCACGATTCCACCGAATATCAGCATGCAACACAAGCCGCGCAAGCCAAGGTCGAGACAGAACTGGACCAAGTGGCGGAACGCATGCAGCGCATACCGTTCATCTACAAAATGCGCGAAAGCGTACACGAACTGAGCGAACGCACTTACCCGCAACTCATCAACACGCTAGCAGCCTCCGCGCCGAGACCGAAGACCGCGCTCGCAGGAGAGGCGCAGGCTGCTACAGCTACTACGCCGATGGATGCAAACATTCCTGAATCGCAACAAAAGGAAACCCCGCGCGTGGCCGTGTCGTTCGCTACCATCAGCAGGCCTCACACCAAGGACGCTTTGGAAACCAAGGATGATGTGGATGACTTCCTTGATGCTTACCGCCGTGAGCTTATCGCCGCCATTGAGAATGGAAAGAAGATCCTGCTATGAACACGTCGAAACTGCAAGCCTTCGCAACGGATGCGCGCCGCCAGCTCATGAATGCGGTGAGGGCCCGGCTTGACGCCGCATTGGTGCCGAATTCTGACGCCCAGGTTGACGACCCGCGTGCGTTCGCTTTTCTGCAGCGTGAGATCGAGCGTGCCGGTGGCGGCGTAGAGGGCCGCAAGCATGTGGTGGAGCGTTATGCGTACCGGTGGTTCAACCGCATCATCGCGTTCCGTTACATGGATGTGCACGGGTTCACTGGCACGCCGGTGGTCTCTCCAGCTGGCCTGACCAGCACGAATGGTCTGCCGGAAGTGCTTGCAGCGGCGAAACGAGGCGAGTATGACAGCAGGGTGTTCTCGTTGCGGGTGAATGATAAGGCCAAAGAGCGCATTGAAGGATTGCTGAGTGGTTCCATTTTGGCGGATGATCCGCAGGGCCTGGCTTATGGTCTGTTGCTGCAATCCGAATGCCGGTTCTGGAATCGTAACCTGCCGTTCATGTTTGAAAACGTCGGCAAGGAGGCCGGCAGAGTGGATGAACTGCTCATGCCAGCTGATCTGCTCGCCGAGGGTTCCGTGTTGAGGAATGCGGTGGAGGTCATGACTCCGGAGGATTGCGGTGTTGACGATCCGTCCGGCAATGTGGAGATCATCGGCTGGCTGTACCAGTACTACATTTCGGAACGCAAGAACGAGGTGATGGACGGGTTCAAGAAGAACCACAAAGCCGGAGCCAATGAGATTCCCGCAGCCACCCAGCTGTTCACGCCGGATTGGATCGTGCGCTACCTGGTGCAGAACACGGTTGGCAGGCTTTGGATGCAGTCGCATCCGGATAGCCAGCTGTACAAGAACTGGGATTATTACATCTGGCCTTCAGAGAATGATGCCGCCGGGGATGAGGACATTCTCAAAATCCAGACCCCGGAGGACTTGACCGTCTGCGATCCCGCATGCGGTTCCGGCCACATGCTCACCTACGCGTTCGACCTGCTGTATGAGATCTACGAGGAGGAGGGGTATGCGCCGAGCGATATTCCCGGCCTGATTCTCAAGTACAACCTGTACGGCATGGAAATCGATGAACGAGCCGCAAGCCTTGCCGCCTTCGCTCTGACCATGAAGGCTCGTTCCCGTTCCCGTAGATTCTTCAAGAAGCAGGTGGAGCCGAATATTCAGCGCATTGTGCCGATTGCGTTCAAGGAAGACGAAGTCGCCGAGCTGAATGACCTATACCAGGTGAATCTGGACTCCACGGTATGGAACACCTATGCGAAGGCGGACGTGTACGGTTCGCTGATTCAGCCGCCACAGGAGCTTGTTGAATTGGCGGCGTCATCACCGGAAAGCGAGGATGGCGTCGATACGTTGTTCGACCCACTTCTGCGTGAACATACAGAGGACGTATTTACTCAAACAAGGTACCTCGCACGTAAATACGCGGCAGTGGTGGCGAACCCGCCATATATGGGCGCAAAGAATATGAGCGGCGAGCTCAAACATTTCGTGCAGGATCATTATGAGGATGGCAGGGCTGATCTCTTTGCGGCATTCATTTATAGACTGTTTGAGTTGGTGCCTAAGCATGGGCAGCTTGGCTTCATGACTCCTTACGTGTGGATGTTCATATCTTCCTATGAGCAGATGCGTCAACGGATTATCCGACAGGAACACATCAGTTCATTGATTCAACTGGAATATTCCGGATTCGAAGGTGCCACCGTGCCTATTTGTACTTTCACTCTAGGAAAGGGTCGCAGCGATAGGAAGGGTGCATTTGTCAGGCTTAGTGATTTTATAGGAGCGAAGCAGCAAGGTCCTCGTGCATTGGAAATTATCGAAGCGCACAATAATGAGCAATCTGCCCATTCGGGTATGCGCAAGTATTTTTTCGAGGTGAACCAGCACGAGTTCGCGCAAATCCCTGGCTCGCCAATTGTTTATTGGCTGTCTGAGGCTATTTTTAAGGTGTTCGATAGAAAAATCGCTAAGGGCGCCGGTGGTGACGCCCTGAGCGACATCAGCGATGTCGCTAAGGGCGTCACCACCGGCGACAATGCACGGTTTTTGCGATTTTGGTGGGAATGCTATAAGAAGTTAATTCAATTTGATCGAGTTGCTTTAGCAGAAACTTCTCCACAAAAATGGGTTCCATGTGATAAGGGAGGTGATTTCCGACGCTGGGCTGGGAATAATGAGTATGTTGTCGATTGGACAGGAAACGGAAAGAAGCTTTTTGATTTCCCCGGTTCTACTCCACGGAACCGTGAAATAACGTTCAAAAATGCGCTGGCGTGTTCAAAAATCACTTCTGGACAGCCTTCTTTCCGGAGACGCCGCCATGGATTCGCGTATAGCGATGCTGCTGTTGCCTTATCAGACTCGACCTTATTGTCTGAGCTAAACTGCTTTCTTAATTCGACGACAGCCTTGACTATCATGCAAGCGTTATCGCCAACACTTAATTTTGAAGTAGGGCAAATTCGAGCACTTCCATGCAAATTTGGTATTTCAAATAATTGGCGTGATCGTGAGAAAGAACTTGTATCTACAAGCGAAAGGGATTGGGATTCGTTTGAGACATCGTGGGATTTCCAGCTATTCACGTTGCTCGATCCTAATCAGGGTGCAGAAGCGGGAGATTTGCTCGAAGATGCAGTATCGCATCTTCGCGAGTACTGGAATCGTGTGTCCGAGGAACAGCGTCAGCGTGAGATTTGTAATAACGAGCTAGTTGCAGATGCGTATGGCGTGCGTGATGACGTGCCGTGCGATGTACTGTTGGAACGCGTGTCGCTGAAGCGCAACGTCGCGTTCGCATATCCGAAGGATACTCCGGAAGTGCGTAACGAGAAATTCGCTCAAGATGTCGTCAAGGAGCTCATTTCGTATGCGGTGGGCTGCATGTTCGGCAGGTATTCGCTCGATAAGCCTGGTTTGATTCTCGCTTCGCAGGGTGAAACACTTGATGACTACCTTGCACAGATTCCGAATCCGTCATTCGGACCGGACGCGGACAATGTCATTCCTGTCACGGAGACGGACTGCTTCGAAGATGATATCGTGACACGGTTCCGCAGGTTCCTCACCGTGGCGTTCGGCAAGGAGAATCTGGCCGCGAACATCGCCTACATCGAACAGGTGCTGGGCAAGAGCATCCGCAAGTATTTCGTGAACGATTTCTACAACGACCACGTGAAGATGTACTCGAATCGTCCGATCTACTGGCAGTATTCCAGCCAAACCAACAACAAAGGCTCATTCAAGGCGCTCGTGTATCTGCATCGGTATACGCCAAAAACCACGAACGTGGTGCTCAACTATCTGCGTGACTACACTAGCAAAATCGCCGACATCGCCGATGGTTTGGAGCGTTCCGACCGTACCGCGGACCAGAAGCAGGCCGCCAAACTGCACAAGGCCGTTCTTGAATGCAAGGACTATGAGGATCAGACCCTGTACCCGCTGGCTACCCGTAATCTGGAAATCGATTTGGACGACGGTGTGCTGGTGAACTACCTGCGCATGGGCAAGGCCCTGCGTTCCATCCCCGCTATCGAGAAGAAGCGCAAAGAAGTCTCCACCTGGACCTGGCCCGTTCATCCGTTGGGCAAGGAGTAGTTGTCAGCTTATGTGGATCACGGCAGATGTAAATATTCCTCAACAGTTACTCGACGCCGCCGCGAAGGATGAAGTGGTTTTCTTTGTCGGCGCGGGAGTTTCATTTAATCCTCCCTCCAATCTGCCTTCTTATGAGCAGTTAGCCACAAAGCTTGCTGAAGAGGCAGATGAGCCTCTCCCTCATAATGGTGAGCAGTTGGATCGTTTTATTGGGATGCTGCCTGATAATTTTAATGCTCACAAGCGAACTAAAGATCTCATGCGTGGTGATAATATTCATTGCAATTCCACGCACGAAGCTATCGTCAGACTCGTTAGTAGCGTAAAAACTCCGCGCATTGTGACAACAAATTATGATCTTCTCCTTGAGGAAGCTGCGCAAAAGCAGAATTGTGATTTAGGCAGAAGCTATTATGGACCGGCTGTCCCCATCGGCAGCGATTTCTCAGGATTGTTGTACTTGCATGGTTCAGTGGATAGCCCTGATCGCGAAATAGTCCTTGACGATAGGGATTTTGCTCGGGCTTACCTTTCAGAGGGCTGGGCGACACGTTTTCTACTTAAGCTATTTGAGACATACACGGTTGTATTCATTGGCTACAGCTTTGGCGATGTCATTATGCGATATCTTGCATTGGGCATTTCGTCCCACGCCAGACCTCGGTACATTTTCCTCTCTGAAGAGGATATGAACGGAAGAGATAATGAATGGCAACACAATGGAATTACTCCGATTGCCTATCCTTCAGCTAATAAGCATTGTGCGTTAGTCAGGGCAATTAATGCTTGGGCTGATCACATGTCCTTGGATTACAATGCTTACGAAAAACGTTTACCAGGCATTATCGAAAATGGTGTTCCGAAAGATGCTGTTGATCTTGACTATGCCAGCGCTGCTTTATCTACAGCCGAGGGCGCGCAATGTTTTGTCGACATTATTGAAAGAAAAGAAGGTCAAGAAGAGACGGTCAAATCGAAGATAAAGAGGGAATGGCTATCTTGGCTGATGAGTTCGGACGCGCTCCGGGAAGTTTTCACAGAAAGAGGCCCAAAGACTCAGAATGAGAAGATTCTGCTGGATTGGTTCCTTGTCGATTTTGTGCAAAAGCCGGAAGAACGGGATTTTGTGCTGTATGTGCTTTGCAAGTTGCAATCATCAATGTCTGATTGGTTATTTGAGCAATTGCATGAATGTGTCAGTTATTGCATCAGCCATCGGGATAGACGGGATTTAATTCCGGTCTTTACGGTTTTAATGACTTCCATGCAGGGCCACTCCGCTCCAAGTGTTCTTGATGAATTTATTGAGCCATCATTACTTTACAATTCAGATATATCGCCTCAAATATTATCTCTCATTATTCGCCCATATTTAAAACTGACCGCGCCTTTCCGGGGGAACGGCATAAGGCCTAGAGCTGAGATTGCATGGCCATATGACAGGATAGAAGAGATTGATAATCATTTGAGCTTCGACATGAAGAAGATGGCATTGCTTGCTGAATCCAGCTTACAAAGAGCTAGTGCTCTATTACAAGCTTATCAAGGTGAAAATGAATACTCTTGTTTAAGTAGGCCATCGATAGAGCCTAGCGATCAGAATTTATATGTGTCTGATTTGCAATCTATGTTTGTCGACATTCTTCGTGATTATGCGCATGGTCATAAAGATCAACAGGATAGTCTGATATATCGGTGGTGGAATAGTGAGTCTGCGCTTCTTAAACGTTTAGCGATTAATACTATTGCTTTTTCGGATTGGGATGCGAACCGTAAAATCACTTGGATTCTCGAACATGATTATTTATTTGACTTGGATGCCCATCATGAAGTCTATATGGTTCTTAAAGAAGCTGCTCCGAGCATGGGAGAGAATTCGAAGAAAAACATACTAGAATATCTGAGGAATAAACTTGATTCCCTCAAGGAAACATATTCTGATGAACGAACGGCGCTTTATGAGCAGTTTGATGTTCTTCAATGGCTTCTTAAGCATATGAATGGTGGAATGGGGAATTGGCCTGAGGCTCAGAAGTGGAAGAATGAGCTTGCTCGGAAATATAATTTTTTGCCGCGAGAGCATGCAGATTTCCATATTTATTCTGAAGGAGTTTGCAGTGTAACTACTGGAATTACTGATGAGCAATTTATTGATATTTTGGAGAATCGTCCGTCTGTTCTCGAAGAAAAAATGTTTGGTAACCAAGATAAAACGGTTAAATTTGATTCTTTGAGTATTAATAATCAAATCTCTGAAGTTGTTTCGCATAATCCTCGGGTGGGATTTACTCTTTGGGAACTTGTCAATCGGCATAAAGAAAGTGACGCAGTTCAATATAGTTGCTCAATCATTCGTGGGTGGGGTGAGGCATCCCTGGATGATGAACAAATATTGGTTCTTGATTTATTGAAGAAGCTATTGCCGAAGATGGGGCAAGATGAAGTAAGCGCAGTGTCGTTTTTCCTGAATAGACAGATTGATGGGGAAAAGACTACGATTACCGCGAAAACTTTACAGATAATGAGTGATATCGCGTTGCAAATTTGGGAACGATATAGCTCGACATTCAGCGCAAGTAAAGATCAGCAATGGCAGAACGATCCAGTTACATATTCCTTGAATTGTTGGCCTGGTAAACTCGCTTATTTCTGGATGGGCAGAATCCGTTGGAGATATAGGCAAGAAGCTGATTCTTGGAATGGTCTTGATAATCTCGAAAAGAAGATGGTTCGTCGTTTTGTAGATGATGAAGGTGACTTCTCCCCGCTTGTTTGGACAGCATTGCTTACAAATATCAATATGCTTCATTCGCTTGATCGGGAAAATACAGAGAGCTGGTTGCCTGATTTAATGAAAAAAGCGGGCACGAAGTTTATTTGGAATGTGATGCTCCCGAATCCGATTCTTAATATTCGACTTATTGACATAGCTTTTTATGAGAGCTGTCTTGATGAGTTTAAATATCTGTCTCATTTGGATGATTATAAGAAACAAAGCTTTCTCTTACAGGTATTTTGGATAGTTACTTATGCTGGATTGGAAGATAAACGGAGAGCGAAACTTTTGTCTAAAGTCGTGACAGCTGGGAATGGCATTTATGCTCCTTTGTTCATGGACCGGATTGTGTGGGCTTTCAAATTCCGGCTTGATTCCAAAAGCAAGAATATGGTGTGGGATTTATGGCTCCATCGATTTATTGAAGATCGTCATGCCGGCAAAGGACGGAACTGGAGTGAAAAAGAGCGAATTGCTTTTGCTGAACTAATTCCTCTGTTGGATGAGCATCTTAAAGAAGGAATGAAGTATCTTTCTGATAATTTCCCAAGAATTATGGGGCGGGATTTTATCAACCTTATTATGCTTAAAAATATTGATGATATTCCGCAGGAATGTGCGGAGGCATTTATTGAGTTTTATACGTGTTTATTTAAGCAACCTGATATTCCTTATGTATGGCGAGTAGAAGAATTATTGCAGAATCTAATCGATAAGTTTGGAATTGGTAAAGTTAGTCCATTGGTGTCTTTAGCAAGGCAGAAGCGTATCATCTCAGATACTTGGAGTCCTTCTTTCAAAGGAGGAGCTGCGTAATGGTGACGAAGAAGGTGAGATATGGGTATTAAAACACTGTTGTGCGGCGAATCCAAGAATGTGGAGTACAAGCTCACGCCTCCCTCTAGGAGCATCAACTACACCAAAACCGCGGTGGCGTTTGCCAATGGACAAGGCGGATGTTTGGTGTTCGGCGTCGAAGATCAAACGCTCCGTGTGGTTGGTATTGCCGAAGACAAGGTGTTCACGGTAATGGACTCCATTTCGGACGCCATCGTCAATAGCTGCGAGCCACTGATTATTCCCGACATCACCATGCATGATGTGAACGGCAAAACGGTTATCGTGGCTGAGATCGCTCCCGGCTTGCAGCGTCCGTACCATATCAAGTCGCTCGGCCAGGAACAAGGAACGTTCGTCCGCGTAGCTGGCACCACGCGTCAAGCCGATCAGCCCACTATCCGGGAGCTGACCATCGAAGGCAGCAACCGGAGCTTTGATCAGGTACAGTGCCTTGGACTGTCCGTAACGGAAGAAGACGTTGAAGCATTGTGCGCAAGTCTGACGAAAACCGCGAAAGATAATGCCGAAGACCCCTCGAAAGTCAAAACGGTTACGGAGAAACAGTTGCTGCAATGGGGCGTGCTGGCGGAACAAGACGGGCAATTGGTGCCCACCAACGCCTATGCGATTCTGACTGGTAATGAGGCCGTCCGGTCTGTGGTGCAATGCGGCGTGTTCAAGGGAACCACCAAAGCTGTGTTTGTGGATCGACGTGAGTTCGTCGGCACTCCGCAGGAGCTTATCGAAGAGTCCTACCAGTATGTGTTGCGCAACATCCATATGGGTGCCAGATTCAAGGGCGTGTACCGGCAGGATGTGTACGAGATTCCACCGGACGCCGTTCGAGAGCTGATTGTCAACGCGATAGTGCATCGCAGCTATATCGACCATTCAAGCATTCAGATCGCGATCTACGATAATCGATTGGAGATCACTTCGCCCGGGCGCTTGCCAATGGGACAGACCATTGAACGCATGAAGCAGGGCTATTCGAAAATCCGCAACGAGGCATTGGCCTCTGCCTTTGAGTACATGGGTTACATTGAGCATTGGGGGAGCGGCATCCTGCGTGTGATGCAGGAGGTGCGCGATGCCGGATTGCCGGAACCGGAATTCTTTGGCGGCGATATGGATCTGCGCATCAACATTTATCGCAATGGCTCAGAGACAGGTTCTGATGACGGGATTGTGACGGGATTACGACGGGATTCGCTTTCTGATGACGGGATTGTGGAAGGAGCAACTTCAAAAACGAGTGCTGCTCCGAATGCCGCCATTGCAGTGGTTCCATCCCAGAAAGAGCGTATTCTTGATGCGCTGCGTAAGAATGCGAGCATTTCTATCTCTGACGCCATACGGATACTGGGCGTGCAGGAAAGGCAGGCTCAACGAATATTGAAGAGTCTGGTAGAGGAAGGCAGTGCAGTGAAAATTGGTGCTGCCCGCGCCACTCGATACGCTGAAGCGAAGAAAAGGACGGAACTGCATGAGTGAGAATAGCCAAGTAACAAGACTGCTCGCCAGACGTTTCAGCCAGCCAGGCGAGCGTGGGCGCATCGTGTTCTGGCGTGATGACAAGAAACAGTACGCGGATGTTGTGGAAACGTTGGTGGGGGAGCGCACCACTGATGAGATACTGCGTGAGGTTGAACTCATCACCCCGGAAATCGGTGATGAGAACGACAGGCGGTACATTCCGTTCACCGTGCGCTATCGCATGTTCCACGAGCAGCCGAATCAAAAATTCCTCGTATATCTGACGGAGCCGGACCTGGCGGTTCAAGACAACTGGCTGTTGGATTTGGAACTGGCATACGGCCCCACGTTCACCATGGACAAACTCGCCGTGACGCTTACGGAAACACTGCCGGAAGCTTCCGCCGACACCCGAAACGAGTGGTTGGAAGTGATGAAGCGTGTACCGAAGTTCTTCGACAGCGAAGAACGCGCCAAGCGCTTCGCAAAACGTCTTAACGTGCACGACGACGTCACCGATTTTCAGGCGAAGATGATCGCCACGTTGCTGCAACTGAAAGACGATCGGCACAGCATGCAAGACATCTGGGCTGAGCTGCTTACACAATATTCGCAGGGTGACGATTCCGGTATCACCGCGATCGAACGCATGGGATTAAGCATGTTCCATTGGACTGGAACACGGCGCATTTATCGTTTTGATGTGGATACTGATGCCGGCAACGAGCCAACGGTGAAAGACTTCGTGCTATGGCTGTTCCAGCTGGCATGGAATGGATTCTCCGATGGCAGGAACGCCGTTTCCGCTTATGCGAACATTATTCGCGACTGGGACGATTGGTATAAGAACATCGACATGCGCACGGTGCTGCAGAATCTTTCCGAGAATGCCGTGGAGGAACTGCACCTGTCCACTCGAATCGCCGACATGAGCGTAGAAGAGCTTGCCGACCGCGACCTGTTCCGCGACGTGGATGAGATGATCGTCAACAAGCTGTTCGAACGATTGGGATCGCAATCCATTACGGACGACCAGGTGCAACGAATCATCAACGGGCGCAAGCAAAAACTCTGGTATGCAGAATATGCCGACCAATATGAGTGCATTGCCGCAGCAAGCAGGCTCCGTGCCGTTCTGGCTGAATGCGGTGAACTCGTCAGCACCGTCAGCTCGCCGGAGCAGGGGATGAAGCTGTATGCTGAAAAGCTATACAAGGCCGACGGCGCATACAGAAGATATGTGCTCGCATGGCATCGCGCCAACCCGGATGCGGTGAGCGTGGACGATGATTTGCAAAGCGCCTACGAGGCATATCAGCAGGATTTGGGCCAGGCATGGCAAAAACAAGTCGATACGCTTAGCCAATGGAAGTTCATAGACATGGACGCGCAAACCAATTTCTATGAACGTGAAATCGCGCCGACCTTGAAGGCCGGCAGAAAAATCGCCGTGATCATTTCCGATGCGCTACGTTACGAGGTTGCGCAGGAACTGTCCGAACGCATCGACAGAGAAAGCCGTTTCAGTACGAAACTGAACATGCAATACAGCGTTCTGCCATCCTATACACAACTTGGCATGGCGGCGTTGCTGCCGCACGGCTCGCTCGAATTCGACAGCAAAGACCGTTTGTATGTTCTCGCGGATGGACGCAGCACCAAAGGAATCGAAGCGCGTGATGCCATTCTTTCGGCCGTAGGCGGCAAAGCGATTAGATATGACGATTTGACAAAGCTGAAAGTCAGCGAAATCAAAGAACTATATAAATCCTGCAACGTGTTGTATGTGTATCACAACCATATCGACGCCACCGGTGATGCGGAGAAAACCGAATTGGAAACGGTAGACGCATGCGAGAAGACGTTCAAGGAACTGGGCGAAGTAGTCAAAAAACTTGCCAGCGGCAACGTCCATAACATGATCATCACTGCGGACCACGGATTCCTCTATCAGGACCGAGATTTGGACGGTACGGAATGGCTGAGCGAACAGCCCAAGGGCGATGCGGTATGGGTGAGAAAGAGGCGATTCTCCATCGGATCCAATCTTGCTCCGGGTCGTGCGTTCGTGACATTCAATGCCGCGCAGATAGGAATGGACGATGCTCGGAATGAAGGCATAAGCATTCAAGTACCGAACTCCATCATGCGCTTGCGCATGCAGGGCGCCGGTGTGAAGTATGTGCATGGAGGAGCAGCATTGCAGGAAATCGTCGTTCCTGTGCTGCATGTCAGTAAGGGGCGTTCCGCGGCCGACGATGTGAGGCCTGTGGAATTCACTATTCTGCAACGAACCGACAGGCTTTCCAGCAGACAGTTGACTGTGGAATTCTTCCAGAACGAGCCCGTTGGAGGAAAAATCCGCGCACGTACCGTGCTGGCCGGATTGTGGGGGCGTGATGCGGCAGGCAATGATGTGCTTATCTCCAATGAGACGCCGGTCGCCTTCGATCTGCTTGGTCAGGAGAAAAGCGAACGCCATGTGAAGGCTACGCTCATGCTGACCAGTGACGCGGAACGATTCAATGGAACGAATATCGAACTGCGTCTGCGTGAGAAGACAGATGGGTCAAATGTGCTGGTCATGCTTGATCAGAAGGCACGATACTTCTTCAAACAGGGTGTGGTGGCCGACGATGCTGGATTCTTCGACTGAATTGGATGAGCATAGAGGAAAGCGACCGTAAGGGGTAACGCAATGAATGAGCAGGGTATGAGCCAGAACGGTTGGATTGAAAGTCCTGAACACAACGCGGATGGGAATTCCCTGACCGCGTTGGATGTCAAGATCACCGACCTGTTCCCCGGGGTCACCGTCCGCAAGGATCTGGTGAACAAGGTCAAGGGCAATGCGCTGGTGCCCTCATATGTGCTGGAGTTCCTGCTCAGCGCATATGCCACGAACACCGACCAGGCCAGTATCGAGTCGGGTGTGGATCGAGTGCGTGCCATTCTTGCGAACAACTATGTACATCGCGAGGAAGCCAATCTTATCCAGTCGAAAATCCGCGAGAAAGGCAGCCATAGGATTATCGACCGTGTACAGGTGGCTCTTAACGAGAAGACCGACCTGTATGAGGCGACATTCTCCAATCTCGGCATCAGCCAGGTCATTGTCGATCCGAGCCTTGTAAAGGCTTATCCGAAACTGCTGGTGACAGGCATCTGGTGCATGTGTCAGATCGGTTACGCATATTCCGGCGACCCGCGCGAAGTACCATGGCAGTTGCTGCAGCTCAAGCCTGTGCAGATGTCGCGTGATGATCGTGAGAACTACATGAATCAACGTTCGCAATTCACCGATAGCGAATGGATCGATCTGCTGATGCAGTCCATTGGGTTCAATCCCGATCTATTCTCCGACCGGGCGAAACTGCTTCATCTGGTACGCATGGTGCCGTTTGTGGAGCGCAACTACAATCTGGTCGAACTCGGGCCGAAAGGTACCGGCAAATCGCATATCTATTCGGAATTCTCACCGCACGGCATGCTTATATCCGGCGGGGAAGTGACAGTGGCCAAACTGTTCGTGAACAATTCCAATGGACAGTTGGGTCTTGTGGGCTATTGGGATACGGTGGCGTTCGACGAGTTCGCAGGCAAGGCCAAGAAGGCCGGCCGGGATTTGGTGGACATCATGAAGAACTACATGGCCAACAAGTCGTTCTCCCGTGGCGTCGAGACGTTCCAAGGCGAGGCGAGCATGGCGTTCGTAGGCAACACCTCGCATAACGTGCCGTATATGCTGAAAAATTCTGACCTGTTCGAAGAGCTGCCGAAGCAATACCATGATCCGGCGTTCCTAGACCGTATCCATTTCTACCTGCCGGGTTGGGAGTTCGAACAGATCCGTTCTGAGATGTTCACCAGCGGATTCGGATTTGTAGTTGACTATCTGGCGGAGATTCTGCACAATCTTCGCGATGCCGATTACAGCGACCGGTTTGAAGAGTATTTCGAGCTGTCTTCCACACTGTCCACACGAGATAAGGACGGCATTAAAAAGACATTTTCCGGATTGATGAAGCTTATCTACCCGGACGGCAATGCTACTCCCGAACAGATGGAACCGTTACTGCGTTGTGCCATCGAGGGCCGCAAGCGTGTCAAAGACCAGCTGTGCCGCATCGACTCCACCATGGAGGAAGTCGAGTTCACTTACAAGCGTGCGAGCGATGGCGAAGTAGTCGCCGTGCAGACGTTGGAAGAGCTCGACTACCCGCAGTTGTATTGGCGTGGGCGTGTAGTTGAGAATTCGGAAGATGAAATCAAGGCGGAATCGTTTGTTGCTGGTGATGCCGAGGCGATTGCGGGTAGCGAGGGCGAAGCCGGTGCTTCTGAGAACGCCGATGCCTTGCCCGTAGCGCGGCAGCAAGAAACAGCTACGATGACTCCAGTCGAGCGTCTTGCGACAAAGGCCGACGGAAAGCAGCGGGAACTGGTCGAAAACCAACGTGGAATCACGTATTACAAATTGTTCGGTCCATATTTGGCTGGTGCGAAGAAAATTGTTGTAGAGGATGCGTATGTGCGTAAGCCTTATCAGCTGCGTAATCTGGCCGAGTTCTTGGAAATGCTGCTCAGATGCAAAAATTCCGATGAGGATGTAGCCGTTCATCTGGTGACCGGGCATAATGAGCCTGGATTCGTGGAAGCGCAATTAAATGGTTTGAACGAATTGGCATCAACGTTCTCACAGCTGGGCGTGAACCTTACCTACGAATTCAGAGACACTTTGCACGACCGTTCCATTACTTCGGATACCGGATGGGAGATTCTTCCCGGCCGTGGGCTTGACATCTTCCAGAAATTCGTTGATGGCGACTGGCTTAACCCGTTGTTGCGGCACCAGCAGCTTCGTCGTGTCAAAGAATGCAAGATTACGTATCGACGAATTGATGAGAAGTGAGGCAAAAATATGAATGTTCAATGTCCAGCTTGCGGCACGTATGTGGCAGAGACCGCGACCATGTGTCCGTATTGCGGCTTCCGCGGCGATGATCCGAGCCGGCCAATATACAAGCAGGGGGAGTACCACCCTGTACCGATTGTGCCTTGCGAAATCGTGGTGGATGATGGCCGGAGTTGTGAGATTCGGTTGTCTGACGAAGACAACAAGAACCTGTTCCGGCATCTGACTGATTGGAAATGGCTTTCAACCATGATTCCGGCTCTGGCGGAAACACTAGAAAGTATATTTGGTGGAACTGTGCATTTGGAAGCCAAGCTTCCGGAACATATCATGCACATGATCGAAGAGGGCAAACTTCATTTCGCCACGGATAAAAACGGCGAGATTCTTGCTGAAGTGTTCGATGAACGCAACAAAATCTTCAAACAAGTGCGTTTGGAGAAAGTCGTCAGGAATGATGCGTTATTACCGGCTATGCAGCATCTTGAAACGCAGGCTGCCCTTTGCTTGGTAATGGAAAAAATCGATGAAGTCGGCCGAGCTGTGCAACAGCTTGGCGAGGAACTGCAACAGGATCGTTTGGCCCGTATCGATGCCGCGCTTGATATGTTCCAGCAAGCGTGTCGTATCAAGAGCAGCCGGGAACGTAATGAGTATGTACGTGAAGCGTTGAACGAGGCCACGCGCGCGAAGGCTTTGCTGGTGCGCAATTTCGCGCAGCAGCAAAGGCTGATGGAGCAGGGCGGCAAAAAATCGGACGCCGCATTAAGGGCGATGCAGGATTATGTGGCGATTGTGAATGCAGTGAACGTGCAGATGCAAACGCATATGGCGTTGGGACAACAGGATGCGGCCGCGTATTGCCTTCAGGATCTTAATAAGTTCATCAAGAACTATGATCTCGATAAGCGCGATACGATGCTCAACCTTGTGGGCAGCGTGAAGAGCAAGAACAGAGGCGACAATCCGGAAAAGTTCGTTGCCGGTTCCTTACGAATAGCGGCAAACGTCGAAAACGTGGCGAAGGCACTCGACGCGGGCGAAGCGATCTCTCCAAAACTCATTACCGAGAGTGAGAGGAACGGGAATGATTCTAACGATGAGGAGAAGCAGCATGATGAAGAAGATTGAGGATGCTGAAAAAGTTGCTGATGAAATTGCAGGTGTTGGCGAAGAAAATCCTGCGTCGAAAAAACGCTCTTGCATCAAGTGCAAGATAGAACTGGCTTCCGACAACAAGCTGCCGTTCTGCTCGGCTTGCTGGGAGGAAATTACCGGTTACGTGAAAACGGCCGGAATCGCCTTGGGAACCTTGATGGTAGCTTTGATAAGAAAGTATGGCCCCAAAGTTGGCAAGGCGGCATTCATGACACTCAAGGCGATATTGAAGAAATAATCATTTACATTTCTTCTGAAATTTGTCCGTGGCACATTGCCTACGGTGTGAGGCTGTTGTTCTGTCGCGTGATAATTGAGGAGGTGGAAAAGCGATGTTGCGAGAGGAGGCATCATGGACGCTGGCAAGAAAATCCTGCTGGACTTATTCACCGGTTCGCTTCGGTTCGTGGTTCCGGTGTATCAGCGCAGATACTCATGGGGCGAAGCACAGTGCCGGCAATTGTGGGCCGACATCGTAACGGCTGGCCGGCATCCTGAGAGAACTCATTTCACCGGGTCGATCGTATGGATGCAGGAAGGTGGCATTGGGCCGGATGGTGTCAGCCGATGCCAGCTCATCGACGGCCAGCAGCGCCTTACCTCTGTGACCCTGCTGCTCATCGCACTGGCCGAATATGCCCGCGAACACCCTGAGAGCCTGCGATTCTCCGCAGACATGCTCATCGACCGTGGGTATCTTGTCGATAAGTACGCAACCGGCGAAGGCCGGTACAAGCTGACGCTTTCCGGTGATGATAGGGAAGTGCTGCGCAGCATGTGCGACCATGTGGTCGCCCCCGATCGCCCGAGTCATACCGATACGGGTTCCCGGTTGGAAGCGAACCTTGATCTGTTCCGCTCACTTGTCGCCGCAATCGATGATGCGAACGTGGTATGGAACGGTCTGCAACGCCTTGAAGTCGTGTCCGTCACCCTGGATCAGGGGCGTGATGAACCTCAGTTGGTATTCGAATCGATGAATTCCACCGGGCTTGATCTTGAGACTTCCGATCTGGTACGCAACTACATGCTCATGGGGTGCCCCATGGTCGAGCAGAACACCTTGTATGCCGATTACTGGCTGCCTATGGAGCGTACTCTCGGCAGTCTCTCATTCGACGCGTTCCTGCACGACTGGATGGTCGTCACGCTGCAGAAGCCCGTGCCCAAAGGCCGCGCCATGTATTCGGAGTTCAAACGTTTCGCAGCTAGCAGCTCCATGCCGCGCATGGAGCGCACGCGCAATCTTCTCGAGAACATGCTGGAATATGCCGGGTATTACGCCGTTATCAAAGGCGTTGCGGCTGCCGGCAGCGGCGACATGAGTGTGGATCGCCGGCTCGAATCGATCCAAGACCTGGACAGCACGGTTACGGATCCATTGGTTATGTACATGTTCGCGGCGTGGAAGCACCATCGCATAAACCGCGACGGATTGCTGCGCATGCTCGCGGATCTTGAATCGTATCTGTTTCGCAGAATGGTCTGCTCGGTGTCCAGCAACGGATTGAACAAACTTGTCCCATCCCTGATAGCCAAACTTGAATCAGCCGAACATGATTTGGCCGAAACCTTCGCCGCGCTGCTGCTCACCGAAACCGCCAAAGCCACACGCATGCCCACAGACGAACAATTCAGGCAGGCGCTGCTCGGCGAGGATCTGTACCGCCCGGCTCCGCGCTGCAAACATCTACTCGCCGGATTGGAGAACCATAACCATCCCAAGGATTCGCGATCCTTCAGCGAATACACCATCGAACACATCATGCCGCAGAACGCCATGGCGCATGCCGAATGGCGCAATATGCTCGCCGACCCCGACCGATTCCCACTGCTGGTGAACAGTCTGGGAAATCTGACATTGACCGCATACAACTCGGAACTTTCCGACGGAACGTTCGAGCAGAAGAAAAACCGCATGATTGGCGGATATGACAGCGAATACCTGTCCATCTCCGCGGAACTGCACGATGCTTCGCAATGGGATGAACGGACGATCGCACAGCGAGGTGCCCGGCTTGCCGATCTCGCATTGCAGGTGTGGGCACGCCCCACAGCGGGGGAAGAGGTGATGCAGACTCTGCGCAATCGGAATGCGAACCAGGGGGAACGCGAACAGAATGCCGTTGATTTCGCTGATCTATGCAAACGGGGCATTCTTGCAGCTGGAGCCGCGCTGGAAAGCCGGTATGCCGGCATAACCGCCACGGCGACCGTAACCGAAGACCACCGCATCCGCCTGTCCAACGGCGAAATATTCGGCAGCCCATCCGGCGCATTCCGCCGCGTCAGAATGCTTGAAACCGGTGAAGATAAGCAGATCAACGGTTGGACAGTGTGGAAAGTCGCGGACGGCAGAACCTTAGACGAACTGCGGCAAGTCAGCGGTAATATCTCGTTGCGGCGCAGCTTCTGGAATGGTCTGTACGAATATGCCGCGACGCGGCCCGACTTTGTTGCTGTATACGGCGACCCATCCGGCCGCAAGACGAACAGCGACACGTGGACCAGCTTCGGAGTAGGTTCGGGTTTCTGCCACCCGGATGGGGCGTTGAACATTCGAGACGGCTATATTACGGTGGACCTGTATTTCACCGACACGTTCCAGTACGCGAAACTCTACGCCATGAGGGATTCCGTTGAACGGATGCTGTCTGATTTTGGCGCGGTGACCTGGGATGAGCCGGATGCCGACAAGAAGAACCGACACCTTTGGGTGCAGCACGATGTGGATTTCTCCGGCGACATGACGGACGCCTACCAGTGGATGACGGACGGGCTGCTCGCCATGCGCAGCGTATACGATCTGCTGGTCTGATTACTTGATCTGCAACGTGTTCAGCACTGTATAGAATGAGCATGACCGTTCGAAAAAGAGACCGCCATGAAATACGGAATGAGAAAACCCAGCTGGAAGAAGAGCCTGTCCGCGCGCACGAAGGGACGCGCCATCCGTGCGGTCAAGCGGGCGCTGATCCCCGGCTACGGCAAGAAGGGCATGGGGTGGCTGCATCCCAAGCGCAAGCTGTACAACGCCATCTACAAGAAGACCACGTTCAGCCTGTTCGACCTGTTTAAGTAGTCGGTAATCGGGTAATCGCTAGAACAGATCATCATGCGACCCGGTCCGTGTGAGCACGAGTTGCAGTTCCTGCTTTTCCACGCGATAAATCACAAGCCAGTCACCCTCGATATGGATTTCGCGATATCCTTTCCAATTTTCAGTCAGCGGATGGTCGCGGTATTTTGTGCTGAGTAGTTGCTTGTTCTGAGCCATGAGTGTGTCAATGGCTTGTTTAAGCTTATCGGGACTATAGTGTTTTTTTGAGCAGAACCTTGAAATCCTTCTTGAACTGTGTTGTACGAAAGACCGATTTAAGCATCCAGCAGATCCTTCATCAACGCATCCGTGCTGGTGAAGGATTCTCCGTCATGGGTTTCCGTCTGGCGGCGTGCCTCAATGCTGGACGGATTGTCCCTGGTGATCTTGAAAGGCATGCCGTTTTCACGGATTGACTGGCGCAGAAAGATGTTGATCGCCGTTGACAGATCCATGCCCATGTCGGCATACAGTTCCCTTGCCTCTCGTTTGATCGCTGGATCAGTGCGGAAACTAATCGTCGCAGTGTCGCTCATGGTTGCTCCTAATCATATGCAGGTAACAGCTACAAGCAATTGTAGTGCGAATGTCATGCTGTTGTCTATACACTAGATCATGCCATACGGGAGCACATTCCGTATAGCGGAATCTTCTACGTTCGTAATATCGCATTTATACTTCGGGAAAGGGTGATCAACGTTTTGGAATCCATGCCGGCAAGCGTTGCGGTCATTCCTGCAATGTGAATTGGAAGGGACCGTCGGCGATGGAACCGATGCGCATGCGGGCGCCGAACCGTCCTTCACGCACAGGAACATTACCTGAGCGCAACGCTTCATTGAAACGAATCCATATCAGATTCGCATGCTCATCATAGGCATCATGAGATACCAGCTGCGGCCTGCCGACCGCGGAACGCCGCAACGTGGTGAGCGGCTGTGGAATCGACAGAATCTCGCCGTGCATCTCCTGAACAGACAGCGACAGTCTGCCCTGCGGACCATCGAAACAGCGTAACGTGAGCACACGATGCGCCATCCGTGCAAGCGTTCCCTCATCATCATCAGGTTCCACTTCAATGGTCAGCACCAATCCGGGCCCGATCTGTGCCATGTCGAATGTCGGATCCGGTGTGCCTAACTCGTTCAATACGATGGCGCTCGCTTCGGTCACGCGTTGCAGGGAAACTTTCATAACGACCAAGTGTACGGCAGCGGATCGGACGACCGTCGCATGGAAAAAACGGCTGGACACCGGTAGATTGGGGTGTTATCTACCGGTGTCCAGCCGTTTTTTCACGAGTCGGATGGCGTCAGCTCTTTGCGTCGAACTTCTGCGCTTCCGGCACGGAGCCCAGCGATTCCTCGTTGTTGTTCCATTCGGTGGACCAGC
>OHLE01000160.1_pt1 | contig 46623 bp, 32 predicted proteins | sample 1568971 | NCBI WGS metagenome assembly OHLE01 (sample SAMEA3879556, study PRJEB24766) | human gut metagenome | biome: human-associated habitat; feature: feces | place: USA | collected 1985/1987
ACTTCGTTAATAGTTACGATAAGCATCTTCTTCTCCCTTTCCGATCTCTTCAATGCGTTCCAGCAACACCTTCAGCGTGCCCACAATGCACCCCACCGGGATGCCGAACAATACGATGAGCAGCGGCAGCGGCGGCGCTTCCTGCGGGTCGCTGTAAAAGGCCCACGCCATCGTTGCGATCACAAAAGCCATCAGCGCCACAAAAAGGGCAGCGCCGATACAGGCACCGCGGATGCGCTCGCCTTTTCGGTCTGTGCGTTCAATGTTCACAAAGGTCACTCCCTGTTCCTCCCGTGCAGCAAGGCGCGCAAGCGTCTGCTCCACATCCAGTTGTTCCAGAGGGCCGTTTTCCTGTTGGAGCAGCGTGCAAAAACCGATTGCTTCTTCCAAGTCGGCGCGGCGGCTGCGCAGACGTTCCAGCTGCTGGCTCATGCCCTCGGCCAGCGTGCGCTGCCCTTCCAGCATCTCCCGGATCTCTGCCAGCGGCACGTCCAGCTTACGCAGCAGCTTGATGCGGCGCAGGCGCTCCACATCCGCCTGCGAGTAGCTGCGGTAGCCGTTGCCCGGTTCCCTGCTGGGGCTGATAAGCCCCTCTTCCTCGTAAAAACGGATGTTCTTTTTGGTCACGCCGACGGCGGCTTCCACTTCGTTGATCTTCATGGGTCACGACCCCCTCCTTACGGGAGTATTCTACACCTTCCACAAAGGGGAAGGTCAAGCCTTTTTGCAAAAAGAGCCGCCGCACAAGGTCGTACAGCGGCTCCTTCCTTTAAAAATAGCACTTGATCTGGAAACGGTCGGCGTTGTCCTGCTTTTTCTCCACCACGATATGCTCGTGGTTGAAGTCGAAGTGCACCGGGGTGCACAGGTCGGTGTTGCGGGTCAGGCGGAGAAGCTCCTGCACCCGCTTTTTCTCCTCGGGCACATAGAACAGATAGCTCACGCCCTCCTTTTTGGCGCGGCCGGTGCGGCCGATGCGATGGGTGTAGTGCTCGTTCTCGCTGGGCACATCGTAGTTGATAACGGCATCCACATCCGAGACATCAATGCCGCGGGCAGCCACATCTGTAGCCACCAGAATGGCCAGCTTGCCGTCCCGGAAGGCCTGCATGATCTGGTTGCGCTCCTTCTGGGAGAGGTCGCCGTGCAGGCAGTCCACCGAGAAGCCCAGCCGTGCCAGCTGGTTTGCCAGCGTGGCGGTGTTGAACTTGGTATCGCAGAACACCATCACCCGCTTGTAGCCCTCGCCGATGATGATCTGTGCCAGATCCGACAGCTTGTTGCGGCCGGAGGTCTCCAGCATATACTGGGTGATCTTGGGCTGGCTCTCCTCCCGGGGCTGCACGGTGATCTCCTCGGCGTTATGCTGGTACAGCCAGCCGATATCCATCACCTCGCGGCTGATGGTGGCGGAGAACATGGACAGCGCCTTGCGTGCCTTCATCATCTCAATGATGTGGCGCACATCCTTATAAAAGCCCATGTTCAACATTTCGTCGGCTTCGTCCAGCACGATCTGGGTCACATGGGAGATATCAATGCTGTGGTGTTTATAGTGGTCCATCAGCCGTCCCGGGGTAGCTACCACGATCTGACAACCCTCGGCCAGACGCTTTGCCTGCTTTTCCATATTGGCACCGCCGTACACGCAGGCCACCTGCACCTCGGGCATAAAGTAGGTGAGGTTGGTCAGCTCCTCGGCGATCTGCTGGGCAAGTTCCCGGGTGGGGGCCATGATGACGGCCTGCGGGTATTTATTTTCCGGCTGGATATGCTCCACCACCGGGATGCCGAAGGCACAGGTCTTACCGGTGCCGGTGGGTGCCTTGGCGATGACATCATGCCCGGCCAGCATGAGGGGGATAGTCTTTTCCTGAATTTCGGTCATTTCGGCAAAGCCCATGCGTTCCACAGCCTTGTGGATGGCTTCGCTGCACTGCAACTCGCTGTAAAGCATTTGGACAACTCCGTTCTTTGTGGCGTTTTTTCTCGTTGCAACAAGTATAGCATGAAATGCCGCGCTTGTCAGCAGAGAAACAAAAAGAACCGCACCCGGGGTCACGGGTACGGTTCTCATTATGCAGGGATCAGGCGGTCTCTTCCACGCTCTTCTTGCCGGCCTCCAGCTTCTGCTTGAAGCGGCCGCTGGCCTTGAAGCCGGGGATGGAGGTGGACTCCAGACGGCTGGAGACCTTGGTCTTGGGGTTGGTGTAAGCCTTGGGCTTGCGGGGACGCATCTCAAAGCGGCCAAAGCCGGCGATGGTCACCTTTTCGTCAGCGCGCAGGCAGTCCGCGATCTGGTCAAACATTGCATCCATCGTGGTCTCGACCTGAGCTTCGGTAAAGCCGGTCTTGCGTGCCACGGTTTCGATCATCTGGGAACGGGTCATGTATCGATATCCTCCTGGAATGTCCAAAAGTAACGTCTTTTGGCAAATTTTGCGTTGTTGAGTATAACATATTTATCGCACTGTTTTCGATGGATTGCGCACGAAATGCAGTTTATTGCACACGAACCGTATTCAGTTCCGTGCACTCCGCACAAATACAGCGCCCACCGTTTCGGCAGGCGCTGTACAGAACTATTTTATGCGGGTCTCAGGGCTTATTTGCCGCGGTACAGAGTGGCGATATCCACCAGCGGGATGTTTGCCAGACTGTGCTCGCTGCGCAGGCAGTCCACCAGAGAAGCGGCGGTATCCACTGCGGTGATGCAGGGGATACTCAGCTCCACGGCCTTGCGGCGCAGGCGGACGGAATCGCGCCGGGGGTCACGGCCCTTGGCGCTGGTGGAGAACACATAGTCCACCAGACCGCTCTGCAGCAGATCCACGATGTTGGGTGCCTCGCCGGAGATGTTGCGCACCTCGTTACAGGGGACCATGTGCTTGTTGAGCCATGCACAGGTGCCGGAGGTGCCGTACAGCTTGTAGCCCATGCTCTTGAGCTTCCAGGCGATATCCACGAACTCGGGCTTGTCGCTGTCCTTCACGGTGAAGATGCAGCAGCTGCCCGGGCCGGGGGTCTTGAAGGTATAGCCTGCACCGATCAGACCCTTGAGCAGGGCATCGTGGTAGTTGGGCGCAATACCCAGCACCTCGCCGGTGGACTTCATCTCGGGGCCGAACTGGGTATCCACACCGTGCAGCTTTTCAAAGCTGAACACAGGCACCTTAACAGCCACATAGGGGGCGTTGGGGTGCAGGCCGGTGCCATAGCCCATATCTGCCAGCTTCTCACCCAGGCAGCAGCGCACAGCCAGATCCACCATGGGCACACCGGTGACCTTGGAGATGTAAGGCACGGTACGGGAGGAACGGGGGTTGACCTCGATGACATAGACCTTGCCGTTGGAAACAGCGTACTGGACATTGACCAGACCGGTGACGTGGAGCTCGCGGGCAAAGCGGCCGGTGTAATCCACTATGGTGTCGATCTCGGCCTGGGTCAGATGCTGTGCCGGGTAGACACAGATCGAGTCGCCGGAGTGGACACCGGTACGCTCCACCTGCTCCATGATGCCGGGGATGAGGAAGTTTTCGCCATCGCAGATGGCATCGACCTCACACTCGGTACCCATGATATACTTATCCAGCAGGACAGGGTGATCCATGTCCACATGCTCGGTGATAACGCCCATGTACTCGATGACATCGGCCTTGGTGTAGGCCACGATCATGTTCTGACCGCCCAGAACGTAGGAGGGACGCATCAGGACAGGCAGGCCGATCTCATCAGCAGCAGCCAGAGCCTCCTCCAGATTGAACACGGTGCGGCCGGGCGCACGGGGGATCTTGCAGCGCTCCAGCAGTTCGTCAAAGCGCTCACGGTCCTCTGCCTCGTCAATGGCATCCGCCGGGGTGCCCAGGATGGGCAGGCCGATCTCATCCATGTGCTTTGCCAGCTTGATGGCGGTCTGGCCGCCGAACTGGACCACGCAGGCATCGGGCTTTTCGGTGGCGATGATGTTGTCCACACTCTCCGGGTTCAGGGGATCGAAGTACAGACGGTCGCCGGTGTCAAAGTCGGTGGAGACGGTCTCGGGGTTGTTGTTGACGAGGATGGCCTCGCAGCCGTGGTTCTTCAGGGTCCAGACACAGTGGACAGAGCAGTAGTCGAACTCGATGCCCTGACCGATGCGGATGGGGCCAGAACCAAAGACCAGCACCTTTTTCTTCTTGGGCTGGCCGTTGGCGGCAGCCTCTGCCTCTCTGGCAGCAATAAACTCGGCGGCCTCGTTGTCGCCGTCGTAGGTGGAGTAGAAGTACGGGGTGTTGGCCGAGAACTCAGCAGCACAGGTATCGACCATCTTGAAACCGGCGCGGTAGTTCTCCACAGGCAGAGCATCCACCTGTGCCAGACGCTTGATGGTCTTATCCTGGAAGCCGTACTTCTTGGCAGTCTTGTACTGCTCCACAGACAGCACACCGTTGCACTGTGCCAGACCCTTTTCCAAATCTGCCAGATGCTGCATCTTATCCAGGAACCACCAGTCGATCTTGGTGATATCGTAGATGACCTTGTGGTCGATGCCGCGCTTCAGCGCTTCGTACACGCAGAACACGCGCTCGGCGTCCTGAACGTGCATGTGCTCCACCACTTCCTCGTCGGTCAGCTCCTCAAAGGGCTTGTGGGTCAGGGTGTCCATGCCCAGCTCAATGGAGGAAACTGCCTTCATCATGGCGGCTTCGAAGCTGTTGCCGATGCTCATCACCTCGCCGGTAGCCATCATCTGGGTGCCCAGAGACTTGTCGGCGTAGACGAACTTATCGAACGGCCACTTCGGGTACTTGACCACGATGTAGTCCAGCGCAGGCTCAAAGCAGGCGCAGGTCTTGCCGGTGACATCGTTGGTGATCTCGTCCAGCGTGTAGCCGATGGCGATCTTGGTCGCCACCTTGGCGATGGGGTAGCCCGTGGCCTTGGAGGCCAGGGCGGAGGAGCGGGACACACGGGGGTTGACCTCGATGACCGCATAGTCGAAGCTGTCGGGCTTGAGCGCGAACTGGCAGTTGCAGCCGCCCTCGATGCCCAGCTCGGTGATGATGTCCAGCGCAGCGGTGCGCAGCATCTGATACTCGTGGTCGGTCAGAGTCTGGGAGGGGGCCACGACCACAGAGTCGCCGGTGTGGATGCCGACGGGGTCGAGGTTCTCCATACTGCATATCGCAACCGCCGTATCCGCCGCGTCGCGCATAACCTCGAACTCGATTTCCTTGAAACCCTTGACGCTCTTTTCGACCAGCACCTGTCCGACCGGCGAAAGTTGCAGAGCGTTCTTCATTATCTCGCGGAGTTCTTCCTCGTTCTCCGCAAAACCGCCGCCCGTACCGCCGAGCGTGAACGCGGGACGGAGCACCACGGGGTAACCGATTATCTGCGCGGCTTCCACCGCCTCCTCGACGCTGTAGGTAATCTGGGACGGAATGACGGGTTCGCCTATTCTCTCGCACATTTCCTTGAACTTCTCGCGGTCCTCCGCCATCTCGATACTCTCGAGGGAGGTGCCGAGCAGTTTGACGTTGCATTCGTCGAGCACGCCGCTGTGCGCCAGTTTCATCGCGAGATTGAGCCCCGTCTGCCCGCCGAGAGCGGGGACTATGGCGTCCGGACGCTCGTAACGGATTATCCTCGCCATATATTCGAGGGTAAGCGGCTCCATATAAATTTTGTCCGCCATCATCTTGTCCGTCATTATAGTGGCGGGGTTGGAGTTGGCAAGCACCACCTCGTAGCCCTCTTCCTTGAGCGCAATGCAAGCCTGCGTGCCGGCATAGTCGAATTCCGCCGCCTGTCCTATGACGATGGGACCCGAACCGATGACCAAAACTTTCTTTATATCCGTTCTCTTAGGCATTTTTCTTCCACTCCTCGATATTGACGATAAACTTCTCGAACAGTCTTATGCTGTCCTGAGGACCCGGCGCGCTCTCGGGGTGGAACTGCACGGAAAAGACCTTGTTTTTCTTGTCTTCCACACCCTCCACCGTACCGTCGAGCAGGTTCACGTGCGTTACGCTGAGCCCCGTGCCTTTCAGAGACTTCTCGTCCACCGCGTAACTGTGGTTCTGAGCCGTAATCTCCACGCAACCGGTCTCCTTGTTGAGAATGGGGTGATTGCCCCCGCGGTGACCGAACTTGAGTTTGTAAGTCTTCGCGCCGTATGCAAGCGAGATGAGTTGATGTCCCATACAGACGCCCATCATCGGCACTTTGCCTTTGAGTTCCTTGACCAACGACACCACTTCGGGCACGTTCACGGGGTCCCCGGGACCGTTGGAAAGAAACACGCCGTCGGGCTTCAGCGCAAGCACGTCTTCGGCGCTTATGGTGTGAGGAACGATGATGACGTTGCACCCCTGTGCGTTGAGATTGTGCACCATCTGATTCTTGATTCCGCAGTCGATTGCCACAACGTTGTATTTGTGATTGGGCGTGCGGCTGTACCATCTCTTTTTGCACCCCGCTCTCTTGACCTGGTCGGTGGGATAGGAGAACGCCTTTATCCTCGCCATAACCTCTTCGGTCGGGGTATCCTCGTCGGTGAGACACGCCACCATAGAGCCCTTGTCGCGTATCGTGCGCACCAGTTTTCTGGTGTCGATACCCTGCATTCCCGGCACGCCGTCCTCTTCGAGCAACTCCGACAACGTTTTGGTGTAGCGGAAATTGGACGGCGCGTCGTTGTAATCGCGCACTATGAGCGCCCTGAGCATAAGCCCCTTGCTCTCGTAATCCTCGTCCGTTATGCCGTAGTTGCCTATAATGGGGTAACTCATAACGATAATCTGATCGGCGTAACTGGGGTCGGATATTATTTCCTGGTATCCCGCCATTGAGGTGTTGAACACAATCTCTCCGATTGCGTCAACGTCCGCGCCGAATCCTCTGCCGACGTAAACGTCGCCGTTTTCGAGCACAAGTTTCTTCTTTTTCATTTTCTCCATATTATTTCTCCGCCCGACATCGTCGTGGTTATTTTTCCTTTTACGGTTCTGCCCTCGAAAGGCGTCGCGCTGCCCTTGGACGCACTCTCTCTCCCCCGCACCGTCCATTCTTGCGAAAGGTCTATGACGGCAAGTTCGGCGGTCGCGCCCTGCTTTATCTCGGCGACAGGCAACCCGAACCTCTTGCGCGGGGAATAACTCATTGCCTCTATCAGTCTCACAAACGGGATTTTGCCCGTCAGCACCAGTTCGGTATACAAAATCGGGAAAGCGTATTCCAGCCCGATAACACCCATAAGACTGCCCGCCAACCCGCGGGATTTTTCCTCGTCGGAGTGGGGCGCGTGGTCCGTGGCAATCATATCCACCGTGCCGTCCGCCAATCCTTCCACAAGCGCCGCGCGGTCCTCGGCGGTGCGCAGCGGCGGATTCATCTTGAATCTGCCGTCTTCCCCGAGGTCGTCCTCGGTAAGCACAAGGTAATGCGGCGCGGTCTCACAGGTGACGTCGACCCCGCGCGCCTTGGCTCTGCGGATTATTTCCACGCTTTCCTTTGTGGACACGTGGCAAACGTGGTAACGCACTCCCGTTGCCTCTGCCAGCGCCACGTCCCGCTCCACCATTTTCCACTCGCTTTCCGAGCATATTCCCTTGTGCCCGTGGGCGCGCGCATACGCGCCGTCGTGTATGTACCCGCCATTAAGCAACGCGTCCACCTCGCAATGCGCGGAGATTATACCCCCTGCGTCGCGGACGCGCTCCATTGCTTCGCGCATAAGAGCCTCGGACTGCACCCCTTTGCCGTCGTCGGAAAATCCGACAACCAGCGGCGCAAGCCCTTCTATATCCGAAATTTTCTCGCCCTTTTCGCCTACCGTAAGAGCAGCAAACGGACGAACAAGCACTTTAGCGTTCGATTCGATTATTTCAAGTTGCTTTTTCAGATTTTCGACGCTGTCGGGCACGGGGTTCAGATTTGGCATCGCGCACACCGCCGTAAAGCCTCCTCTCGCCGCACTCTCGGTGCCCGTCGCTATGCTCTCTTTATAAAAAAATCCCGGTTCCCGCAGGTGCACGTGCACGTCTGCGAAAGCCGGAACAATCACCATTGCGTCCCTGACGTCGTGTTCGGAGAGAACGGGAGCGGCGTCCGAAAGAAAGACTTTCCCACCCTGCACGGTTACCTCCCCGCGCAAGAGTTCCTTTCCCGCGACATAAAGCACCTTCCCGAAATCGGGCATTGCGTCGTCCTCCGAAATTTTTTCCATTATATCACAGACCGCGAAAATTGCAAATTGTTTGCGCCAAAATAACGCGCTTTTTTACGGCGCATATTCAGCGGTTATCCGCAGTGCCGCTCCGCTTTGTCCGTCCGCCCCCTCAACTCCGTTTCCGTCGTCCGACACGCCTTCTCGCGTATACGCGCACGCGCGAACGTGCAGACGTGCGCACGTCCTAAATAACTTCAATCCGAGCGGCGATTTTCTGCCGCCCGTTACGCTCCGACGGCGTCGGCGCGTCAATTCCGCCCAAAAGCAAAGCGCCGCTTGTTGCGGCGCTTTGCTGTTATTCGTCTTCAGTCGGACCCGTTTCGTCGGAGACGACCGCCTCACCCGCTTCGTCGGGCATAGGAGTTGCCGTCGCCTCGTCGTCGTATGAGGGCGCAGGCGCACTCGCGACACTGTCGGCCCCGGCGGTTTCCGCTGCGGGCTCAAGCGCCGCGGAGGCCTCTTCGGCGTCCTTCTTTATACGGAGTTTGAATTCACGGCAGCAACTTGCCGCAAACACCGTCACGAGCGCTATTGCGCCGACAATGTACAGCCAGTTGCGCAGCGACATCACGGAGATGACCGCACACAGCAGGTTGTTGGACTGCAACCAGGTCATATCCTGATATCCCAGCACGCCGTAAGTGACGCTCATCGGGAAAATGTTGATTTCCAGCATACCTTCGTCGTTCATACACAGCCCGAGGGAAAGAGGTCTGCCGCCGGTCGCGTCGTACAGCACTTTGCCGAGACCGTCAAGCAATCCTTCAACGATGCTTATGCTCTCGCCGTCAATTTCTGCGCCGACTTCGGTAAGCAGAGGAATAACGGTGTTGAGTATGCCGCCCAGGGCGTTGGACACATCCACGGAAGTAACCGCCATTGCCTTGCCGTCCATATCGAGGATACCCCACTTCATAGGCTGGCTGACATAACCGCCGATAAGTTCGTCGTTTTCGTTGTAGCAGGGACGGATTACAGCGCCCGCCAAAATTCCGAACACATCGTTATCCTCATACGAGTCGGGGTTGACGTAATAGGTGTTCTCGTAGTTGTTGACCTTGATAAGGGCATACGAGTACTTGTTGAACATCTTTATTACTTCGTCGGACTTGTACAACTCGTAATAAAGGGAGGTTATCGCTTCGACTGTCTGTCCCTCCACGGTCGCCTCGTAGGTGGGATAGATGAGATTGTTGTTCTCGTCGACGGTGGCACGGGAATCTTCGGAGAAGTCGCTGCTCTGGTCGAGGATAAGACGGAGAACGACGGGGACGGTCATTCTGCCTGTGGACTGAGCGTACAGTATAAGGCTGTCGTCATAGGTAACATAGCCGTCGTTGTGCATACTTGCGTAGTTCTTGTTGAAGAGATAGGAAATACGCTTGTTGCTCATTCCTTCCTGCGTAAGTTTGGTGTACTCGCTGAGCGTGGACTTGGATACCGCAAGACCGAAAGCCAGACGGTCGATGTTTCCGATATGACTGCCGGAAGACGGCGCATTCAGCATATAATCGGGGTCGCGCATTACCCAACTGGTGTACACGAACTCGAAATATTCGCGCTGCAGTTCGGGAAGCCCTTCGAGAAGCGCGTTGTACCTTTCTTTCTGCGCAGCCGCGTCGCTGAGAGAGATTATCTGCTCGAGTTCGGTCAGATAGTAGGAGTTGTATTTGAACATATCCGAACCGAACGTTTCCAGTTGCGACTTCATCGTATCGTAGGCATATTCGGCGGAATAGTTGCCGTTTGCCACGTTGGACATAATGAATCTGCGCACCAATTTTGCGTTCACTTCGGACTGTTCCTCGTAGTTGTTTTCGAGGTCCTCGACCTTGAGGGTGCCGGACGTCAACGACGAAAGAATATCGGGCAACACGACGTCAACGAGCGCGCCCACGAGGAATGTGAGGCAAAGCACCGTAACGACGAGCGCTATCGTCTGTCTTCTGATTGTTTTGCGGGACTTTTTGCGCGTCACGCAGATAAGCACGATGAAGAACACGAGGCAAAGCACACCCGCCAGTATGACGCCCACGAACGGCCAGAAGGTGTAGTAAGGCACCATCTGATAGAATTGCACTGCGAATACTGCGGTAAGCACCACGAGAAGGGGCATACCGACGAGATACAGGAATACTTCGAGCAGAGTGAGCCCTGCGACTTTTCTGTTGACGGCTTTCTTGATGTCGTTAGTCATAGTCACTCCACCTCCTTTCCGTTATTTTCTTCGGCAAGGGTTTCGGTACCCTCCTCCGCTTCGGGCTGTAGCGTCGGTTCTCCGACAATATCGGCCGCGGGTTCCGCGGACGCTTCGGTGCGCTCCACGGGGGCGTCCGTCTCTTCAGGCTTGGAGAATTCCTCTTCGACCGCGGGCAGAGCCGCCTCCGCTTTCGCCGCCGCCTTATCCGCTTTCTTTACTTTCTTTTTCTTGGCGGGAACGTCGTCCTGTCCGGTCTCAAGCAACCACTCTTTTTCCGCCGCCATACCGCTGGCAATCAGGCAGAACAGAACCACGGGCAGGAATGCGAGAATGAGATTACGCACGGAATAAAGGGGATAATATGCGGGCTTGTACTGGAGGTCGGCCTGAAGTTGTACGACCGCCGAGTAAGAGCCGAGCCCCATAGAAGAAGGCATACCGGAACCGATGTTGTCGCCGGCAATGAGAGAAACACCGGGAATGAGGGTGGAGCCTATCATATATCCGTGCCAACCGCCGCAGTACACGGCTTTGTCGAGCATACAGTAGTAGGACGCAAGTTCGGTGCTGTAACCAAGACTTTCCGCCGCCGCCTCGTAATAGTCGTAAACGGGGACGATTTCGGGGTCGCAGTACCAGTAGAGCCCGCCGAGCAGGTTGAGCACTATGGTCTCGAGAACTTCACCCGTGGTCATATCTTCGGTTATGCCGACAAACAGGGAGGACAAATCGAGACCGAACAAACCGAGAATGCTGTTGAGGTTCAATCCGAGGATAAGATCCTTACCGAGCAGATCGTACAGCCAGGCGCCGATGCTGAGCCCGCCCGTATCGACGGGAATGACGCCGCTCTTCACCAGACCGTCGAGCAGGTCGCCGAGAGCGTTAAGTATATTGGCGTTGAGCTGAATGTTGGAAGGCTCGGCGCCTGTGGGAACGATTTGCACGAGCAAACCGAGGTCGACTGTCTCTCCGCCGTACTGGTCGCGGTTGGCTTCGGTGACGTTGACGATGGCGATTTTGCCGAATCCCGCTATATCGAAGCTGAGGCTGCCGCCGGCAATCTCCGCAACGGTGCCGAGCAGCGCGCCTATGACTGCGTTGTTTCCGATATGACTGCCGACGGAATTAAGCAACTGCGTGAGTTTGCCGATGGTCATAGAGAAACCTTCTTCGGTACCGCCCGAGCCGCCCATCTTGACATAGTTGTGCCAGATTTCGTATTTCTCGGTGCCCGCCACGCTGTAATCGGCCTCTTGCAGTTCAAGTGCTTTGGCGTAGATTTCACTGTAAACGTCGTCGCTTCCGCCGAGTTCGGAAATCTTCATCTGAGAATAGTAGTACTGACGAAGAACTTCGAGCGCGGTGTCTATTCCGTAGACGTAACCGTCGGAGAGCAGTCCGTTGGCGTTGTAACTCGCCATACCGTAAACGCCCTCTTTATACTCGGAGTTGCGGGAAGTCTTGTACCAGCGGAAAATCTTGTAACTCGACATCTCGCTGCCCTCGGTCGCGCCGGGTATCGAGGGAGAATAGGAAGCGCTGGTGTAATTCTCGTACACCACACCGTCTATCTCGAGTTTTCCGTCGGCGTTCGGGGGAACACGCACGAAGTCGTGGTCGGCGCCCGTGCCGTCTCCGTACTGTTTCTTGAGTTCGACTATTCTTTCGGGGGAAAGTTTGTCGATAACGTAACCGTTCTCGTCCACGTTGTACAGACTTTCGTAAGTGACGGGAATGTTGGACGTGTTATCGGCAAGTCCCGACTTTGTCGAATCGGAATATCCTATGTTGTACGCGCTGGTCACCGAACCAATCTGGTCGATGAAAGAGTGTGCGTCGCCGATGGGGGAACCCGTTTTGCCCACGAGGTCGGACAACTGCAGCCCGTAGGACTTGATTGTCACGCCTTCGGGTGCGGAAGCCTCTATGGCGGCAAGGTTCATCGGCAAAACGATGTCCATAACGACAAGGGGCACCGCCATCGCAAAAAGCGCGACGACAGCGACAATGACGGTTCTGGCACGCCTGTTCCCCACCGTTTTGCGGACTATCAGTTGCACCACTCCGACAAACACCCAGATTCCGAGTGCAATCCAGATGCCGTACACTCCCGAGCCCGTGACTTGGTTCTGGAACCAAATCGCAGCGGTCGAGCCACCCGAGCCCATAAACGGATCTTCGCCGGCAAAAAGCCAAGTCGCCGTCATAATAACGGCGAGAACGAAGAGCGGAAGCCCGAGGCAGTAAAAGAGCACTTTCAGGTTGCGGTAGATTTTAATCTTTCCGTTGACGCTCCGTTCCATAATTTTCTCCTTCTATCTATACTCACCCGCAGTAGGGCAAATATTCTTGCATTGTTTTTTCAGCCGGACGAACCCCTTTCGTCTCTGCGGCAAACTATGTCAGATTTTCTTCGTTTCCTCTACTCTTTCCTGAGAAAAGGCGTCTTCTCCGTAAATCGAGCGGTAATACTCGTTTTCGTCATCGAGGTAGTATCCCTGCCCGCGGTTGCTGTCGGGCGGGTCGAATTTGAAGACCAGTTTTTTTGCCGCCTCGGACAAAATGTCGGCACGCGGGTCAATCAACACTATCGATATGGTGTAAATTCCGTCCGCATCGGGGCTGTATTCAACCCACGTGTCGTTGTCGATATGCTTTCCGTTCGAGTCGACGAGGCGAACGTTGACGGGGTCGACGTACACGGCGGGGTTCTCGAAATTGTAGTAGGAAGAGTTAATGCGGATGTGAAGGGTTCCGCTGTTGTTCTCGGCGCCATCGAAATAGTAGTCGCCCGTGCACCACTTGTTGCTCGTGTTTGCACCGTCCGAAGCGAACATACTCTCGGGGACCAATTCCATTTCCCAAACCGTTTCCGAAACGAATCTCACAAATCCCGCCCCGGGTACAAGGTCAAAAAATCTCGCGGTCTCGCCGTACGCCCACCAGGCGCCCCCTTCCACAGGTGCAAAAAAACCGCCTCCGGAAAGCGTCGCGAGAACTATCGCGGCACAAAGCAGCAATGACATAACGACAAGCAGGACTATCCATATCACGGATTCCTTCTTGCTCCTGATTCTTATACGGCTGTTGCTGTCGAGAGTTAACACTTGAAATCCCCCTATTCTCTCCCTTCTTCTCCCCCGCGCCCCCGCGTGCGGGTAGCGCCCGCGCGCCGCGTGAGAGTTTTGACTTTATTATATTACCACAGCGTGCGCATATCCGCAAGACAGTTTTTTCTGTTTTAACGTTGCTTTAATTCCCGAGGTTACAGTCTCGCCAGGAGATGTCGTATTTTCGGGCCTTTTGTCGTCTGCGGTTTGCCAAAATAGTTTACTCTTGACTTATTTTTCGCGAGGTTATATAATTCAGTCAACAAATCGCGCCGCGCAGCGGCATATCTCAACGGGGAGAAAAATTATGTCTTACATTTCCGAAGTCATCGAAGCCACAGCACGCAAAAACCCGGGTGAACCCGAGTTTATGCAAACAGTAAAGGAAGTTCTGCTTTCCCTTGCGCCCGCCGTCGAACACAACGAGAAAGTCTTGCGCAAAAACTGCATTCTCGAAAGAATGGTGGAGCCGGACAGACAGATTATCTTCCGCGTTCCCTGGCAGGACGACAAAGGCGTCTATCACGTAAACCGCGGCTTCCGCGTTCAGTTCAACAACGCAATCGGGCCCTACAAAGGCGGGCTGCGCTTCCAGCCCAACGTCAACCTTTCCGTGATGAAATTCCTCGCCTTCGAGCAGACTTTCAAGAATTCCCTCACCAGTCTGCCTATGGGCGGCGGCAAAGGCGGCAGCGACTTCGACCCCGCGGGCAAATCCGACGACGAAGTTATGCGCTTCTGCTACAGTTTTATGAACGAACTGTACCGCCACATCGGCTCCAGCATCGACGTCCCTGCAGGCGATATGGGCGTCGGCGGCAGGGAGATAGGATATCTGTTCGGCGCCTATAAGAAACTGACGGGCGTGTACGAAAACGGCGTTCTCACGGGCAAAGGTCTCTCTTACGGCGGCTCGCTCATTCGCCCCGAAGCGACGGGATTCGGCGCAACGTATTTCCTGCGGGAAGTGCTCGCTCACGGCGGCGAGAGCATAGAAGGCAAAACTTTCTGCCTGTCCGGTTTCGGCAACGTCGCGTGGGGTGCCGCGCTCAAGATAACCGAACTCGGCGGCAAAGTGCTCACTCTTTCCGGTCCCGACGGCTACATCTACGACCGTGACGGCGTGTCGGGCGAAAAAATCGATTATATGCTCGAAATGCGCGCCAGCGGAAGAAACAAAGTCAAGGACTATGCGGACAAATTCGGTTGCGACTTCGTGCCCGACAAGAAGCCCTGGGGCAACGTCAAAGCGGACATCTATATGCCCTGCGCAATGCAGAACGAAATCCGCATCGAAGACGCAAAGGCTATGGTTTCGCTCGGGGTCAAGTATCTCAACGAAGTTTCCAATATGCCCACCACCAACGAAGCGCTCGAATATCTGCAGCAGAACGGCGTGCTGGTCGCCCCCTCCAAGGCGGTCAACGCGGGCGGCGTCGCGGTCAGCGGTCTCGAGATGAGTCAGAACAGCGAACGCCTTGCGTGGAGCAAAGAGGAAGTCGACTCCAAACTGCAGGGAATTATGCGCGGAATTCACAACCAGATTATCGAAGCCCTCGACACCTACGGTATGGGCTACAACCTCGTCGCGGGCGCCAATCTCGCCGGCTTCAAGAAAGTGGCTGACGCGATGATAGCGCAAGGCATCAACTGAAGCAATCACGCAAAAACGATGTTTACAACAACAAAAAGCGTCGTCATCGGCGCTTTTTGTTTTCTCCGACCGCGCGGCATTTGCCCCGCAAATGAAGTCGAATGCGAGAAAATTTCCTGTTTCCTCCCCCACGGAAAGAAACGTGTAAAACCGCGATATTCCGATGAAGAACGCGAAAGAGCCGCCCGAACAGACAGGAGCGTACTTGTCGTACGTGACTGTTTGCGAGGGCGGCTCTGACAATGTTGTTCGCGGAATAGCGCGGAGAACAGCGACAATCCCGCGTCTTCTCTCCCCCACAGAAAGAAACGTGTAAAACCGCGATATTCCGATGAAGAACAAGGAAGAGCCGCCCGAACAGACAGGAGCGTACTTGTCGTACGTGACTGTTTGTGAGGGCGACTCTGACAAAGTTATTCGCGGAATAGCGCGGTTTTACTTCATTGTTTCCTGCTTCACCTTCTTGTCTATAACGTGCCGTTTTTCGAGTTCGCGGAAGATTTCTTCGGGGGTAATACCCATTTCGACCATAAGGACCATTACGTGATAGGTGAGGTCTGCGATTTCGAAAACGGTTTCCTCTTTGGAGCCGCCCTTTGCGCCGACTATCACCTCCGTGCTCTCCTCTCCCACTTTCTTGAGAATTTTGTCAATGCCTTTATTGAAAAGATAGGTGGTATAGGAGCCTTCCTGAGGGTCGGTCTTTCTGCCCGCTATCAGTTCGTAAAGAGCGTCGAGGGAAAACTCTTTGAGAGAGTCGGAAGCCCACACGAGATTGTTGAAACAACTGTCGGTGCCGAGATGACAGGCGGGGCCGTCCTTGACAACTTCGACCACAAGAGCGTCGAAATCGCAATCGGCGGTAATGGCGACGACGTGCTGATAATTGCCGCTGGTTTCACCTTTCAGCCAAAGTTCCTTGCGGGAACGGCTGTAAAAACAGGCGAGCCCCTTTGCCATTGTGACGGCGAGGCTTTCGCGGTTCATATACGCCACGGTCAGCACCTTTTTGGAGTAGTGGTCGACCACCACCGCGGGTATGAGCCCGTTTGCGTCGAATTTCAGTTTGTCTGCAGAAATCATAGTTTATATCTCCGTTTCGTTATTTCAATTGTGCGTTTTGCATTGTTCGCAAACCCGCCGAGATGAGCGCGCGCTCACAGCCGCACGGGTATACCCCGCTCGGACAGGCGGCGCTTCAGTTCCTTTATGTCGACGGTGCGGAAGTGGAATATGCTCGCGGCAAGCCCCGCGTCGACTCCCCTCACCTTTTCGAACAGTTCGACGAAATGTTCCGTGTTGCCCGCTCCGCCCGAAGCGATGACGGGTATGCTGACGGCGGCACAGACGTCGGACAGCATTTCGAGGTCGAAACCGCCTTTCACACCGTCGGTGTCAATGCTGTTAAGGACGATTTCCCCCGCGCCCTCTTCCTGTCCGCGACGCGCCCATTCCACGGCGTCAAGGTCGGTGGGCACCCTTCCGCCCTTGGCATAAACGCGGTAAATCCCGCCGTCGCGCTTGGCGTCTATCGACAACACCACGCATTGATTGCCGTATTTCTTTGCCGCCTTCCCGACAAGGGACGGGTCGGCTATGGCGCCCGAGTTGACGCTCACTTTGTCCGCGCCGCATTTGAGCACGCGGTCGAAGTCGGCGACTTCGTTTATCGCTCCGCCCACCGTGAGGGGGATGAAAACTTTCGACGCCACCTCGCGCAGGGTGTCCGCAAACAGTTTGCGCCCAGACGAAGAAGCCGTAATGTCGTAGAACACCAGTTCGTCCGCGCCGGAATCGTTGTAGAATTCGGCGAGAGCAACGGGGTCCGAAACGTCCTGCAACCCCTCGAAATTCACACCTTTCACCACTCTGCCGTCCCGCACGTCGAGGCACGGAATAATGCGTTTTGCCAGCATTGTCAGTTCTCCTTTGCCGCGGCGAGCGCGACTGAAAGCGGCAATACGCCGTCATACATTGCCTTGCCGAGAATCGCGCCGTACGCGTTCATCGACCTGAGCGCGACGATTTCGTCCACGCGGGTAAGTCCGCCCGAAGCGATGACTTTCAGCCCTTCTATGCGGACGAGACGCTCGTATGCGTCGAGGTTCATTCCCTGAAGTTTGCCGTCGCGCGAAATATCGGTGTAAATGACCGCGCCGACGCCCGCGTCGCGCAGGAACGTGCAGAAATCGAACGCGTCCTTGTCCGTGGTTTCTTTCCAGCCGCGCACGGCGACCTTTCCGTCGCGTGCGTCGACGCCGACCGCTATTGCCGAGCCGTAGGCTTTCACACACTCGGTTACGAAAGCGGGATTTTCGGCGGCGACGGTGCCGAGGATAATCCGTTTCGCACCCGCTCCGAGGTACATCTCTATCCTCTCGCGGTCACGTATTCCCCCTCCGACCTCGAGTTCCAGCCCGAGGGAGGCAATGCGGGAAATTATCGCGGCGTTTTCGGGTTTGCCCGACAGCGCACCGTCGAGGTCAACGGCGTGAACGCATTCGGCGCCCGTTTCCCTGAAACCGCACGCCACGGAGTACGGGTCGTCGCCGTACACCGTCATTTTATCGTAATCGCCCTGCGTAAGCCTGACGGCTTTTCCGCCGCGAATGTCCACTGCGGGAAAAATTTTCATAACGTACCTTTCAGATTATAATCCCTATCGCGTTACCTCGGCGCGCAGAGTTCGTTGAACGCACGGAGGATGTTCAGCCCGACGGAGCCGCTCTTTTCGGGGTGGAACTGGGTGCCGAACACGTTGTCCCTGCCGACGAGCCCGGGGACGGTGATTCCGCCGTACTCGCTCGCTGCCGCTATGCTGTCTTCGCATTCGGAAGCGTAATATGAGTGAACGTAATAAACGTACTCCCCTTCCCTGACGTAACGGAGCAAGGGGCTGTCCTTGACGAACCGCAGGGAATTCCAGCCCATATGCGGAATTTTGTATTCGGGAGGCAGGCGGAAAGGCACAACCTCGCCGCGCAGCAATCCCAGCCCGTCGTGTACGCCGTACTCCAGACTGCGCTCGAACAACATCTGCATACCGAGACATATTCCGAGCAAAGGTCTGCCCGAAGCGGCAACGTCCTTGACGACGGACTCAAGCCCCGAAGAACGGAGTTTTCCGCAAGCGTCGCCGAAAGCGCCCACGCCGGGAAGTATCACGCCGTCGGCGCACGCGATTTCGTCCGCATCGGAGGTGACGACCGCTTCCGCCCCCACCGCCGACAACGAACAGGTCAGCGAAAACAGATTGCCTACGCCGTAATCGACAACCGCTATCATCAGAGAGTCCCCTTTGTGCTGGGCAGCACTCCCGCGCGTTTTTCGTCCACCGAGCACGCTTCGCCGAGCGCTCTCGCAAACGCCTTGAACACGCATTCTACTATGTGATGAACGTTCTCGCCGTAAAGTTTCTTGATATGCAGAGTGCAGGCTGCAGCACGCGCGAACGCCTCGAAGAATTCCTTGACGAGTTCGGTGTCGAGGTCGCCCACCTTGTATTCGTCGGGGAAAGTAACGTCGAAATTGAGGTGGCACCTGCCGCTGAGGTCGATTGCGCAAAGCACGAGAGCCTCGTCCATAGGCAGTATGACGTCGCCGTAACGACGTATACCGCGCTTGTCGCCGAGAGCCTTTGAGACCGCCTCGCCGAGGCAGATTCCCGTATCCTCGACGGAATGGTGCATATCCACCGCAGTATCGCCCTTGCAATTCACCTCGAGGTCAAAACCGCCGTGCTTCGCAAGTTGCTCGAGCATATGGTCGAAAAACCCGCTGCCCGAACTCACCGAATAGGTTCCCTTTCCGTCCAGCGTCAGCCCGAGGGAAATGTCCGTCTCTGCGGTTTTTCTCATAATTTGCGCTTTCCTCATATATTTTTCTCCTTGATGATTTCCTTGACCGCCTCAATCAACACGTCGCATTCGTCGGCGCTTCCCACGGTTATCCGCACATAATCGGAAAGGTCGCCGCCGAGGTATCGCACCAGCACGCCGCGCGCTTTGAGTTGTTTGTAGAGTTCTTCGCCCGATATGCCCTCGCGACGCGCCAGAACGAAATTCGCAAGAGAGGGCGACACTGCAAAACCGAGCGAGGACAGACGTTCCTTCAGTCTCTCGCGCTCCGCCGCAACCGCATTTCGCGTGCGGTCGAAATACTCCCCGTCGAGAAGAGCCGCCGCACCTGCGGCAATCGCCGCGCGGTCGAGATTGTACGGATTGAAACTGTATCTGATTTTGTTGAGGTCGCAGACGATTTCGCGGGAAGAAAACGCCAGACCTATCCGTCCTCCCGCAAGTTGACGGGACTTTGAGAGCGTGGTCACCACTATGAGATTGTCGTAACGCTCCAGGAGCGACACGGCGCTCTCTCCGCCGAAATCGCAGTACGCTTCGTCAACAAGCACTATCCTGTTTTTGTTGGCAGAAACAATGGCTTCAATATCCGAAAGTGGCAGATAAACACCCGTTTGCGCGTTGGGATTGGCAATCATTACGTTGCGGGAAGACGCCGCGAGCGCGTGCGAATCAACCTCATACTCACCTATCATAGGAATCTCGTCGAAAGGAACTCCGAAGAGATTGCAGAACACGGGATAGAATCCGTAACCTATGCGCGGAAAAGCCGCGCCCACGTCCCTGAAAAACGCCAGAACGCAGAAGGCGAGTATTTCGTCCGAGCCGTTGCCCGCTATCACCATATCCGGAGTTATGTCGCCGCCGCCCAGCCGCCTGCTCTCTCTCCCGTACACTTCCGCCGCCGCCTCCGTCAACGCTTTCGCGGTGGGGTCGGAATACAGGTTGACGTTGCCCTTCTCCGCGTCGTAAGCGGCAACCACCGCGGGAGAGGGAGGGAAGGGAGATTCGTTGGTGTTAAGTTTGACGTAACGCCTGTCACGAGGCTGTTCGCCCGGCACGTACGCCTCCATATCCCTGTAGGCGGAAGAAAGGAATCTGCTCATTTTCTTCTCCTTGCGGCGGAGCGCGCGTGTGCCGAAAGCCCTTCGCTCTCCGCGAACATAACTATATCGTTTATTGCGGCGTCAATGCCCTCGCCGCTGTACTTGATAAACTGGGTTTTCCTCACGAAATCGTCCACGGACAATGCGGAAGAAAATCTTGCGCTGCCGCCCGTCGGCAAGGTGTGATTTGCGCCCGCATAGTAATCTCCCGCGGCCTCGGGAGTGTTGTGTCCGAGGAAAACCGACCCCGCACAGGTCACTTTCGCGAACAGTTCGTCGGGATTTTCGACGCACAGTTCGAGGTGTTCGGGCGCAATGCGGTTGCTCACTTCGACGGCGCGCTCTATGCTGTCCACGACTATTATCTTGCCGCAGTTGTCTATTGCCGCCCGCGCTATTTCGCGACGGGGCAGATTTTCGAGTTGCCTTTCCACGCTCTCCGCCACTTTGCGCGCAAGCGTCTCGTCGTCGGTGACAAGCACCGCGGAGGCAAGCCTGTCGTGCTCCGCCTGCGAAAGCATATCCGCCGCGACAACGTCCGCGTCGGCGGTGGAATCGGCAACGATGAGAATCTCGCTCGGGCCCGCAATCATATCCACGCCGACGGCACCGAACACGAGTTTTTTCGCAAGCGCCACGTATATGTTGCCCGGTCCGGTTATCTTGTCCACGCGCGGTACGCTTTCCGTTCCGAACGCAAGCGCGGCTATTGCGCCCGCACCGCCGATTTTGAACACTCGCGTAACGCCCGCTATCGCCGCCGCCGCCAAAACCTCTTTCTTTATCCCGCCCGACTTGTCGGGAGGCGTGACCATAACTATCTCCTTCACGCCCGCCACCGCAGCGGGTATTGCGTTCATCAGCACGGTGCTGGGATAACTTGCCGTGCCGCCGGGAACGTATATTCCCGCACGCTCGACGGGACTTATTCTCTGCCCGAGAACAGTTCCGTCCGCGCGCTCGAGAGTAAAGCCGTCGCGCAGTTGCAGTCTATGGAATTCGCGTATATTCTCCGCCGCGCGTCTGAGCATTGCGGCATATTCGGGCGCAACTTTATCCGCGGCGTCTCTGAGTTCTTCCGCGGGGACCTCGAGAGAATCGAGTTCCACACCGTCGAATTTTCCGGCGAAAGCGTAAAGCGCCTTGTCGCCGTCTTTTCTCACGGAGGCGATGATTTCTTTTACCGCGCCTTCGTACTCGCCGTAATCGTCGATTTCCCTGTTGAGATAATTTTCTTCGCCGCTCGTTCCGTCGATTATTCTTATCATAACGTCGCCTCCGCCAGTTTGTCGGCAATTTCCCGGATTTCCTTTTCCTTGAACTTATAGGCGGCTTTGTTTGCGATAAGCCGCGCGCTTATCGGGAAAATCTCCTCTTTGACCTCGAGACGGTTTTCACGGAGGGTTGTGCCCGTCTCCACGATGTCGACAATAACGTCCGACATTCCGAGCAGCGGCGCGAGTTCTATCGAACCGCTGAGTTTAATGACCTCGATATCCCTTCCGGTCGAGGAATAATATTCGCGGGCGACGTTCGGAAACTTGGTCGCCACGACCACGGGTCGCGAGGAATCCTCTTTGTAATCCTCTTTGGCGGCAACGCACATACGACACTTGCCGAAACCGAGGTCGAGAAGTTCGTAAACGTCGGCCCCGCTTTCGCTCAGAATGTCCTTGCCCACCACGCCGAGGTCCGCAGCGCCGTATTCCACGTAAATCGCGACGTCGGAGGGCTTGACCAAAAAATAGCGCACACCGCGCTCCTCGTTCTCGAAAACGAGTTTGCGGCTGTCGTCTATGCTTTCGCGTGCGGTGTATCCGCACTTTTCGAGCAGTTTGTAAACCTTGCTGCCGAGCCTGCCTTTGGGCAGCGCGATACTCACCGTCATTTCGCCACCTCCTGCACCGTGGGATAACAGGCATTGAGTTCGTCGAGGTAAAGAGCGAAACCCATAGCCTCGTAACCCTCGCCGCGTTTTGCCAGAAGCCCGTCGTATCTGCCGCCGGAAAGTATGGCTTTGGGAACACGTTCCACAAACCCCTGGAATATTATCCCGTTGTAATAATCCACGGCGTTCAGAATACTGAAATCCAACCTGACGTTGCCGCCGTATTTTGTGGCGGACAATCTGTCGTAAAGCGCCTCGAGTTCCTTTACGGCCTGCTTTGCCGCGTCGTTGTCCGCGACCTTTCCGACCCTTGCGAGTGCGGACGGGAATTGTGTGTCGCCCCTGACGAGAGCCGACGCCAGCCTTTCCGCCGCCTCCGCGCTTATCCCGCCTGCCTCCGCTATATCGTGAGCGTTTTTGGCGCGTATGCAATCCATAACGGCCTTTTTTCCCGCCGAAGTCGCCACGCCCGCACTTTCTATGAGCGCAGACACAAGTCCCATATGAGACACTGCAAAGACGAATTTTTCGTCTATGGCGGCAAGGGAACGCAATGCGAGTTCGCATATTGCGGGGTCTTCTCCGCCGTCGCCCTTGCCCATATACTCCAGCCCCATTTGGTTGATTTCCTTGAATTCGGCGCCGCCGCGGTCCGCACGGTAAACGCTTTCGCGGTAATAAACCTTGACGGGCTTGTCGCCGTCCAAACGGGCGTTCTTCGCGATTCCGAGGGTCACGTCGGGCTTGAGGGCAAGCAATTTCCCGCCCAGTCCCTGAAACGTCAGCACCGACCCGCCGCCCAGGAAATTGCGGTTGTCCAGATAAAGGGAATATTCCTCGAAGCGGCGCATTTTGTAGGGAGAATACCCCGCCGCCTCGTAAAGGCCGCGAAGTTCGAGATAGGTCTGCTCGTCCTTGGGGAGGGTGCGGGTGTCAATCAACATCTTTGTCGTCCTCCCTGAGCCCCTGTAAAACGCGGCTGTAACCGCCGCTGCCGTGACGTATACACCTCGACACCCTGCTGAGAGTGGCAGAAGAAATGTCCGTTTTCTCTATGATGCGGTTATAGGTCTCGCCGTCGAGCAACATCTGGGCACACTCCAGCCTCTGCTCCATTTTCTCTATTTCGGCATAGGTGCAGAGGTCCTCGAAGAGCGCTCGGCAATCATCTTCGCTCGATATGCGTGACAGCACTTCAAACAGTTTGAGCATAAACTCCTCCGACTGCGTTCGATAGTGCGATTTTACATCAACGCGCTAAAGTTGTAAAGCGTTTCGATGCACTTTACCGATTTAATTTGATAAAGCGTTTCGGCAGCGCAACGACCCGCTTCCGAAAACCCGCACGAACGCAACTCCAAAGGCGGCCAAGACAAAACTCCGCGCAAACGCACACACGCACTAGCGACGTTCTATTGCGCACGCGCACGGCATAAATTCATTCGTGAGGTTGTTATGTCATTCAGAAAGGTAACGGTAGTCTTGAGCGGCGGCGGAGCGACGGCACTTGTGAAATTGTCGGGCACTTTCGACGGGGTGGGAAAAGTCAAAGGCGAGTGCGGCGGTTGCGCGGCAGATGCCGACAGCAAACTCTGGCTTATCGGAGACGAAATAGCCGAAATCGAACTTAAACGTAACAAAAAAACGTTTGAAACACGTCTTCTCGCTCTATCCGACATAAATTGTCTGCTTTCTACCGCCTCCGCAACACTTACGGGCGGAACGGGTGAAAAAGTGGACAGACTGGCTGTGGAGCGCCGTGTCGAAGCCTACAAAAAGGCAAAAGCGCAAGCCTCCGCACCTGCCGCCCCCGCTAAGCCACGGGAGACGCAACGTCCCGCACGTTATGCGGATTCGGAACATTCCTCTTCCGCCGCGACGTTCACAGAAAGCGAGCGGAACGGCGAAAAACAGAACTCCCAACGACACGACGCGCCGCAAGCGAACGATTACGCCAGCGAAAGACGTCAGAACGAAGACATACCGCGCCCCCGAAACACCAGCAGAACTGCGGGAAACTCCGCGGAAACCACGGACGTCAACGTGCGTTCGGTGCTGGAGGAAGGCGTAACGTACGACGGCACGAATTTTTTCCTCGCCGTCAAACCGCAACTTGACGAGATGTTCGTCCGCTACCCTGCCGAAGAGCGGCTGAATTCCATTGTTCCCAACTCAAAATGGGTGCGCGTGGACACCGAAGAAGGCGACTACTACGTGCTGGGCGTGCTCTACGACCTGTCCACGCCCATTTATATATGTTACGGAATACCGGGAATGAGAAACGTCGCCCCGCCGCGCGAAATCGCCGACGTGTGCGTATGGCTGCCATTGTCTTCGGACGCCCCCGGAGGAAGCGGTTTCTGGATAATATATCAGTCTGCGGAAAACGGAAAATGCGTCAGATAGTCCCGTCGGTCACGCCCGATACGGCGTGCGCCAAAGCGACGTAATCTTCAAGGGAAAGCGTTTCGCCGCGCACCATAGGGGAAAATCCCGCGGCGACCACGGCCGCCTCGGCTTTTTCGCGCGGGAGCGAAAGTGCCGAGCACAGATTGTTGACAAGCGTTTTGCGGCGCATAGCGAATCCCGCGCGCACCAGTTTCTTGACAAACGGCACGTTTTCGCCCGCTAATCTGTCCTCCGCCCTGTCTATGCGCACCACGGCGCTGTCCACGTTGGGAGGGGGCATAAACATCTTGCGGCTTACCGTGCGGGTCACGCGCGCGTCTCCGAATATTCTGACCGCAAGCGTAATGGCGGCATAGTCGGGCGTGGCGGGTGCGGCACAAAGCCTGTCGGCGACCTCTTTCTGTACCATTACGGTGATTCCCGTCACGGGCAAGGCACTTTCGACAAAGCGCATTATCATAGGCGAAGTCACGCAGTACGGCAGATTTGCCACCACTCTGAAAGGCCCGCCCGTCAGAGTCGCGATTTCGCAGTCTTTCATTCTCAGCACGTCGCGGAAAACCACTTCCACGTTGTCCCTGCCCTGCAGAGACAGCGAAAGAATGTCGCGCAATCTTTCGTCCACCTCAAAGGAAACAACCCTGCCCGCACGCTCGGCAAGAGCGGCGGTCAATGTGCCAGCACCGGTGCCGATTTCCACCACCGTATCGTCTTTGCACACGCCCGCGTCCGCGGCTATTGCCCCGAGGAGATTCCCGTCGAACACGAAATTCTGCCCCAGCGACTTATCGAAGCGGAAGCCTTCAGCACGAATCAAATCCCTGACATCGGGTTTTTCCATTTATTCCCTCCGCGACGGGCGTATATACGACCCGTATCCGCACAAATTAACAGCGTACCAAAGACAAACAGTCGGAAGTACAAAAGATGACGGACAATCGTCCGCAGATAAAAGCAGAATCCGGTATGACGGCTTATTCCCAATCAACGCATTGACGAACGCACGCTCATTAAAGACTCTGCTTTCATCGGAGGAAACGGCCTTGTGCCGAATCCATACAAAAGGAGTTGACCATTGTCGACTCCTTTTCTCACGGTTCAATCGCCCTCAGTCGCCGTCCTCTATCATAGCGCGCACGCGCAAGCGTGCACCCACGCTCTCGGCGACCTTGCGGCAAGCCTCAATCTCTTCGGCACCTATGCAATCGACGACGGACATAACGGTGTCGATTCCCTCCCGAACACAGTCGCGGGCGAAATCGAGCATCGCGTAAAATCCCTGCTCGCCGAAAGCGCACCTGCAAACCGCGTCGTATTTCTCGGCGGTGGAGGCGTTGAGCGAAATGCTGACCTCGTCTATGAACGGCGCGAGGCGGCGGGCGGAATCGTCCGTATTGTTATACAAATCGGATTGCCCGTTGGTGTTTATCCTTGTGACGGCGCCGTGCTTTTTGAGATACTCCGCCACTTCCAGAAGCACCTCAAACGCGCAGGTCGGCTCGCCGAAACCGCAGAAAACCACTTCGCCGTACTTCCCGAGGTCCTTTTCTCCGAGTGCGGCAATAACTTCGGCGGCGGTGGGCTCGTGCTCCAGCCACAGCGGGTCGTTCCCCACTCCGTCACGGAAATTGCGTATACAGAACGTGCAATCGTTGGAGCAACGGTTGGTGAGATTGATATAGAGGGAATCCCCGTATTCGTAAATTATGTTTTGCATTATGTTTCAAGAATCCGAACGCCCCAGGGTCAATGTCGACATAAAAAGGCGTTCATCGTTCATTTCATACGCTTAAAGAAGCGTTTTGCGTTTTCGGTAGTGATTTTCTCGATTTCTTCGCGAGAGGTTCCGAGGACTTCGGCGGCCTTGTCGGCGACAAGCGCCACATATTCGGGGCGGTTGGTCTGCCCCCTGTAAGGCACGGGAGTCATATACGGCGCATCCGTCTCGAGCAAAAGCCTGTCAGGAGGCACGGCGGCGAGCGCTTCCAGATTCCTGCGCGCCCCCTTGAAAGTGATTGCGCCGCCGAAAGCGAAATATGCGTCGTACTCCGAAAACACTTTCACCATTTCCGCCGAGCCGGAATAGCAATGCAACAGAACTCCGCCGCCGAGGCAATCCCTGTTCTCCTCCAATAAAGCACGGCAGTCCTCGTACGCTTCCCTGACGTGCAGGCACACAGGCAATTCGCATTCGCGCGCAAGTCTCAACTGCTCCCCGAACACTCTTCGCTGAACCTCTCTCGGGCTCAAATCGTAATGATAATCCAGTCCTATCTCGCCGATTGCCAACACCTTTGCATTGTCGGCGGCAAGCGCGCGGAATTCTTCGTAAATCTCTCGGGTTGCCGTGACGGCGTCGTGGGGGTGAATACCCACCGTGCAATACACCTCGGGATATCTTGCGGCAATCTCCGCACTCTCGAGGGAGGATTCCCTGTCGCACCCCACGGTCACGAGACGGGCTACTCCGCCTTTCAGGGCACCGCTCACGACGTCGTCGATGTCGGGGCGCAGCCTTTCGTCCGTGAGATGACAATGCGTGTCGAAAAGCATCAGCAGACCTCGCTGCCGCTGGGCACGGGTTTCTCGGGCGAAACCAACACGACGTCGCCCTCCGCAGTCACAGCGCAAAGCAGCATACCCTGGCTTTCGATTCCGCGCAGTTTTGCGGGCTTGAGGTTCGCCACCACGACCACCTGTTTACCCACCATTTCCTCGGGAGTTTAATACTTGGCGATACCGCTGACTATGGTGCGCTCCTCTTCTCCCACCCTGACGGTGAACTTGAGCAGTTTGTCGGCCTTCTCGACCTTTTCGGCGGTGAGAATGTGCCCCACTCTGAGCGAAACCTCTTTGAACTTCGCTATATCGATGAGGGTGGCGGTACCTTCGGGTGCCGCCTCCTCTTTTTTCTCCGTTTTGGCGGGTGCGGCTTCACCGACGGACGCCTCGACCTGTTTCGATTTCGCTATTGCTTCCACTTTCTCTTCGACTTCTTTCATTTTCAACCTCCCGAAAAGGATTTCGGGTTTATCCGTAACGCGGGTGCCGTCGGCGAGCAATCCGAACTCCCCGAGTTTGTCGAAAGCACGAATTTCCGTGCCGAATTCCCCGACGGCCTTTTCGCAGGACGCGGGCATTGCGCAGGCCAGCATACTGGAGCCTATGACGATGCTCTCGGCAAGATTGTAAAGCACGGTTGCAAGTCTGTCGCGCTTGCTTTCGTCGCGGGCGAGCACCCAAGGCGCGGTCTCGTCGATATATTTGTTGGCGCGGCGGAACACCGTCATAATCTCCGCAAGAGCGTCCGACATCTTGTAGGCGTCCACCTTGGCACACACCTTTGCGTAAGCCCCTTTGACCACTGCTTTGAGGTCTTCGTCAACAGCCTCGGCAACCTTTTTGTCGGACAACACGCCGCCGAGATACTGGTTGGTCATAGCCACCGTTCTGTTGACGAGATTGCCGTAGACGTTTGCGAGTTCACCGTTCACGGTGTCGTTGACGAGTTCCCACGACACCAGTCCGTCGTTATCGTAAGGCACCGCGGACAACAGGAAATACCTCACCGCGTCGACGCCGAACACCGACGCGAGGTCGTCGGCATACATAACGTTGCCTTTGGACTTTGACATCTTGCCGCCGTCCTGCAGCAACCACGGATGACCGAAAACCTGCTTGGGAAGCGGCACACCCAGAGACATCAGGAATATGGGCCAATAAATGGTATGGAAACGCACGATATCCTTGCCGACGATGTGCACTTCGGCAGGCCAGTACTTATTGTATTTCTCTCCGCAATTTCCCCTGCAATCGTATCCCAGACCCGTAATGTAGTTGGTGAGCGCGTCAAGCCACACGTACACCACGTGTTTGGGGTCGGGCTTTACGGGAATACCCCACGAGAACGTGGAGCGCGACACGCAAAGGTCCTGAAGTCCGGGCTTGAGGAAATTGTTGACCATTTCGTTCTTGCGGGAAAGAGGCAGAATGAAATCGGGGTGCTCCTCGTAATACTTCATCAGCCTGTCGGCATAGGCACTCATACGGAAGAAATAGGCTTCCTCTTCGGACAGTTTGACTTCCCTGCCGCAATCGGGGCACTTCCCGTCGACGAGTTGGCTTTCCGTCCAGAAAGATTCGCAGGGAGTGCAATACCACCCCTTGTAGGAGCCTTTGTAAATATCGCCCTGTTCGAGCATTCTGTCGAAAATCTCCGCGACCTGCGCTTCGTGGTCGGCGTCGGTGGTGCGGATAAACTTATCGTAAGATATGTTCATCAAATCCCAGAGGCCTTTGATTTCTCCTGCCACGTTGTCCACGAACTGCTTCGGAGTGACGCCTGCGGCGGCAGCCTTGTTCTCCACCTTTTCGCCGTGTTCGTCGGTGCCGGTCTGGAAAAACACGTCGTAGCCCTGACGACGACGGAAACGCGCGAGAAAATCGCTGAGAACTATCTCGTACATATTGCCGATATGCGGCTTGCCCGAAGCGTAAGCAATGGCGGTCGTGATGTAATATTTGCCGTTCATCTGAACCTCCCGCGGGCGCGCGCAAGCGCGCCGCATTTCAAACATTATAGACCAAACGGTATTTTTTGTAAACTCATTGCGGACTGTTGCCGCATACTCCCCGCCCGCGGCAAGTAAACTGTTATATGAACGTCGCTTTTACCGCCCTTGTCCTGCTGTCGTTGTCGCTGATGACCGTCGCGCACCCCGCCGACGCCCTGCCGACGATGATTAGCGGCGTGGCAAACGCCATAACGCTTTGCCTCAAACTCACCGCCATATACGCGGTGTGGCTGTCTGTGCTCAAGATGATGGAAGCCACGGGTCTGGACAAAAAACTTTCGCGGGGACTTCGCCCGATAATCCGTCGCATTTTCAAGGGAGAAAAAGAAGAAAGTTACGACTATATCACCGTCAATCTCTCCGCCGATATGCTGGGAATGGGCGGCGTGGCGACAGCGGCGGGCATAAAAGCGATGACAAGTATGTGCCCCGAAGACGGCAGGGCGACGGATAATATGCTGTTGCTGCTGGTGCTGAACGCCACGTCCGTCCAACTGATACCAGCGACGGTGATTGCCCTCCGCGCGGCAGGCGGCAGTTCAAACGCCGCCTCGATATTGTTGCCCACGCTGATATCGACAACGGTCGCCACGCTTTGCGGCGCTCTGTTGTGCAAGGTTTTTGCCCTTAAGGACAGAACTTCCCGGCACAAAACAAAGGACGGCGCTAAACCGTGAGCGTATACATTCTGCCCGTTATTCTCGTTGCCCTGCTCGTATACTCGCTGATAAAGCGCGTAAAGATATACGACTGTTTTCTGGACGGCGGCAAGGAAAGCCTCGCGCTTGTCAAGACCATATTCCCGTATATCGCGGCGGTGTTCGTGGCGATAGAACTGTTCCGCGCGAGCGGCCTGTCCGAGATAGTGTCGGGCTGGCTTGCGGTGCCCCTTTCCTACATAGGAATACCCGCGGAATTGTCGGAACTGGTCCTGCTGGTTCCCCTGTCCGGCAACGGAGCAATCGCGCTGCTCGAAAAGATAATTTCGGAATACGGAGCGGACAGTTACGTCGCGCGCTGCGCCGCTACGGTCACGGGCGCTTCGGAAACGATTTTTTACATATCGGCAGTTTATTTCTCAAAATGTAAGGTTAAAAACCTCCGTTATGCAATTCCCGTGGCGCTCTTCTCGTCCCTTTTCGGAATGGTCGTTGCGTGCGCGCTGTGTCGCGTGATGTAGTTTCACCTGCTCGGCAACCACCCGATTGCGCCGTCGCACGCGCTCGCCCGTGGCGCAGGACCGAATACGGACAACGTGCCGCGTCGGCGTAAAAACCAAAGAAAAACCCCCGACCTGCGGGGGTGATTCGTGGATACGGAAGCGTGGTAGACTCCCGCCGCCGAATGCGTCAACGGCTCACTCGTTAATGACGGTGAGGAAACGGGCGGGCTTGCCTCCCATAGCAAGTTGCGCGTGCGGGAAAGACGGGTCGAAATAGATGCTGTCGCCCGCGCGCAGGAAGTACTCTCTGTTGTCCACAATGACTCTGAGTTCGCCCTCGAGCACGTAGTTGAACTCCTGCCCGCCGTGTACGACCAGTTCGGGTTCGTCCGTGGGGTCTATAGTAACGAGCATAGGGCTCATTGTCTTATTCTTGAAATCGCCCGCAAGCGACGAGAACGTATAACCCTCGTAACGTTTGACGGACAGCCCTTTCCCGTCGTAGACCACGTTCACGACGTCCTTGGACGGCAGAAATCCCTGCAACACGTAAGTGGGTTCGGTGTCCATAATGGAAGCGAACCTGTAAATGAGGTTGATGGGGATTTCTTTCTCTCCGTTTTCGTAGGAGACGTACTCTCCTTCGTCGATTGCGAGTTTCTCCGCCACCTGCGCGGTGGTGTAATCGGAGAAAGTCCTCAATTCTTTGAGACGGGCCGAAATCGCCTTAATGTCCTTGGTCTGCATATACCCTCACAGCACGGCGTTGAGTTTCTCGATGAGGTCGTCGACGTCTATGCCGTGCACCGCCGCCGCCTCTTCTATGGTCTCGCCGTGGGCAAGCATACAATGCAGGCAATGCATTCCGCTGGCTTGCAGCACGTCGGCTATCTTCTGAGGGTCACCCTCTTTGAGCGCGTCTATAATGAGCATATCTTTGGTTATCATAAAAACCTCCTTGGGTTCGTTATTGTATTTTTCCTCTCGGGAGTGGTTCTACGCAAGTCCGCTGTACATAAACAGCCATACGAAAAACCCTATCAGCCCCAATGCGACCAGCACCGTAAACAGCACTTTCACCACGGAAACGGGAGATTTGCCCGTCGAACGCCCCGTCCTGCCGTTGACTATAAAGCGATAGAGTTTTTCGCGATACTTGTACCCGCACAGCCATACAGGCAGCAACGTATAGTTGAAACGCGTGTCGTCGTAGTCGGTGTTGACGTTCAAATACCCGACCACGTCGTAACGGTATTGCGACAATATGCATTGCCTGATATCGGGCGCAATCAGTTCCTTTGCCGTCTCGAAACTGTCGTCCAGCGAAGCGGAATATCTTTCCGCGGCGAACCCCGCGAGATATTCCTTTTTGTATTGCTCCTTGTTGTCGAGGTCAAACGGCAGAATCTTGTTCATCTGCTGCTGGTCGAGCGCGGAACTCGCCTCCACCACAACGTCGCGGTACGCTTTGCTGAAAGTTCCGCTGACAAAGAACCACCTCGTCCGCACCTCCGTCCTCACGCCCTTTGACGTCCTTATGGTGACGGTATAATTCTCCCCGAGTTTTGCCTCGTAATACGACTGCGTGGACGTGCCGAAGACAAACGACGGCGTATACACGCCCTTGAAGTGCTCGGCGGTGAAATTCTTTTTGAGTTTACGCGGCGCGTACAGCCGTTTCTTTATCCATTTTTTACCGCAGGCGAACGCCTCGTCGCGCGACACCGCGAAAGGCAATATGGTATCAGGCTTCAATCCTCTCAGGCTTTCCGTCCTGACGATATTGGTGGCTCCGCAGAAAGGACATTCCACCGTGGAATCGAAGTTGTCGATTTCCGCCTCGCCGCCGCAGTTGGGACAACGGTAGAGAGACGCTCCGCCCTCCACTTCGCCCTCTTCCCTCTCGGTGAAGAAATCACGGGAAAAGCCCCCGACCGTTTTTTCGGGTTTTATCGACGTATCGCAGTACTCGCAATGCAATGCGCCGAGAGACGGCTCGTACGTCATATCGGCGCCGCAGTTGGGGCACTTGACTATCGAGACGTTACTTTTCTGTTTGCTCTCCTCTGCCATACAAAAGCCCTTAATAGGTCCGCGACTTGAAAGCGGTTATTTGATTTTTGCTCCGCACTCGGGGCAGAACTTGGCGCTTGCCTTCACAGCCGCACCGCACTTGGGACAGGAGTTTTTGAGGGACGCGCCGCACTCGGGACAGAATTTTGCTCCCGCGGAGACAGCGGCTTTGCACTTGGGGCAAGTGGTCTTTCCTTCGCCGACGTTGGGAGTGCCGCATTCGGGGCAGAACTTGGCGTCTGAACGAACTGCCGCACCGCACTTGGAGCATTTGACCGTGGAAGCCGTATTCTTGCCCGCAGCGTCGAGATTGTCCGCGAACTGCCCTGCCATTCTCGCACCGAGGCCGATTCCCATTCCCGCCGCCGCGAACATTCCGCCCGCACCGGGGTTGCGTGCCGAATCGCGCATTGCCTGCACGGACTCGTACTGAGCGTATTCCGCCATCTTGCCGTCGAAAACGCCGAGAGTAGTACGCTTGTCCATCGCTTTCTCGACGGCTTCGGGCAACTTGAAGTTCCTGATGACAATCTGGTCGACGGCAAGTCCGAGTTTGCCGAAACGCGCGCAAGCGTGGTCACGCGCCGTATCTCCCAGTTCGAGATAGTTGGCCGCGAGGTCGAGCGCGGGAATCTGACATTCTCCGAGAAGGTCGGTTATCTCGGCAAGCACGAGACTTCTGAGATAGTCCGCTATGTCGTCGGTTTTTACGGAATGTATGGTACCGAAACACTCACGCATAAACAGCGCGGGGTCACACACGTGGAAACTGTATTCGCCGTGCCCCATAACCCTTATCATTCCGAAATCCTTGTCACGCATCATTATGGGATTCGCCGTGCCCCATTTCATACCTATGAATTGCTTGAGGCTGACATAGTATACGTCGGACTTCACGGGCATATCGAAACCGTACTTCCACGCGCCGAGTTTGGACAGCACGGGCGTGTTGTCGGGGGTAAGTTCCCAGGTGCCCGCGGTGAATACGTCGGCAATCTGCCCTTCGGTGAGGAAAATGGCCGCCTGCGATTCCCTTACGACGAGTTGCGAGCCTTTCATAATCTCGTAACGGTCGGGCACGGGGAATTTGTAAACGATGGTGTCGGCGTCCGACTCCGTCCAGGATATGACTTTAAGTAAGTTCTTTTTTATGAAACCCATAAGAGCCTCCGTTTGGTCTCGATTTCGATATCATTATATCACATCGGAGTGGAATATCAACAATGTTTTACGCGCGTGGGCGCATCGACGTTACTTCAGAACAACAGCAAAAGCACCGGAATGGTGACAATCGAAAGCAATGTGGACAGCAATATATTGTTCGCGGCGGTTTTCTGGTCGGCACCATATATCTCGGCAAGGTTGAGATTGATTGAAGCGGACGGCATACCCGAAAGAATGACCAACGCGATTTTCATCATTCTGTCCATCGAATCGAAAGGCAGCAAAACAAGGTACACAAGCAGCGGGAATGCAAGCACCTTTATGAATACGGAAAGATACACTTTCCAGTCCGTAAACAATTCCTTTATCGGAGCGACCGCAAAGCGCATACCGAGTATTATCATACACAAAGGTGCGGTCATATCGGCAAGATAACTTATGACCTTGGTCACCGCGTCGGGCAGGTCTGCAGTCGTCACGCCCGAGAAAAACAAAGGCAATGCCACCACAAGCGCAATCATCTGGGGGTTTAACACCGCTTTTTTGAGGCTGATGTACTTCTTTTCGCCGGTAAGGAGGTAAGACCCCACAGTCCAGCACATCAGATTCATAGACACGATGAACACTGCGGAATAGGCTATCGCTTCGGGATTGGAAGGAAACAACATCTGCAATACGGGCACCCCGAAAAAGCCCACGTTGCCGAATGTGGCGGCAAGCACGAACACGCGGCAGGCCCTGCCTCTGGCGCATTTGGATATCAATGCCGAAAGGTCGGCGTCGGGCGCGGCGGCGTGCGGAGAAAGAAATCCTTCGTCCAGAAGTCTGCGGCTGGCTGCGGGGTCGTCGAACTGTTTTGCGAAAATCGCCCACAACACCCCGAATATAAGGCCCTGCGCCAAAAGCGAAAACAGAAATACTATGCCGAGATTGACTGCAAGCGACGGGGTGTGTTGCACCTGCAAAAACGAGCGTATCGAAAGGAACGGCTGAGAGACATAAAGCAAAACGGCGGAGAAATACGAAATGGCGTGCGGTTTGATAACCTTCGCCTTGACGAGAATAAACCCCGGAATCGCCATTGCCACCAACAGCAACACGTTGACGGCAGTCGTGCCGAACGCCATATAACCCCTCCTGAACGGCTACATTATATCACGCCGCGCCGAAATGGCAAGCATTCCGACCTTCCACTCCGTCGCCGCAAAAGCAAAGCGCACCGAAGTGCGCTTTGCGTGCGGTTTGTTCATTGTCCGCGATTGAGTCGTCAGACGGTGAAGCCGTAGCCTTCGTACGCCACGAGTTTTGCGGGTTTGCCGCTCTCGTCGTAGATAAGCACGTTGCCGTTGGCGTCGATGACCGCACCCACATAAGCGGTGAGGTTGTAAGTCACCTTACGCTGACCCTTGCGCTGGATAACGTACTCGCTGCCTGCCGAGGCAAACGTCACATCGTACGTATTGCCGCTGCCCATAACGCTTGCCGTGCCGACCCACACGACCGAGTACACGCTGTTGCCCACCTTGACGCTGGTCTGCAACGAATACAGCGAGCCCTTGGTGGTTGCGGTGGGCTTGGTTGAGGGAGCCGCAGTGCCTCTTGCGGTAACCGTAACGTTAATCTTGAGTCTCTGACCGTTTTCGATCTGCATTGTCGCATAACCGATCGTCTTGCCGCCGGTCACCATATCCCAGGTCCAGTCTATCTTGGGCATAGAGACTGCGATGTAGTCCTTGGAGAGCGACGCGTACGAAGTGGACGTCCAACCGCCGGTTACCACTCCGTCGGCGTAATCGGGGTTGCTCGCCGTGAAGTTGACAGTCCAGCCCTTAGGCAGGCTCTGAGACTTCGGAACGAACGGGTCAATGTTGTGGTTCGATGTCGCCACGCCGAGGTTTGCGCTGGTGACGTCGGTGTTGATGCTGAAGTTGACGGAAGCGCCAAGGTCAACGGTGCCGCCCTTTGTCGCAACAATCTGGTTGACAAGTACGCGCGTCACGAGGAACGTGAAGGGGTAAGTCTGGGTGGAGCCGTCCGGGCCGGTGAGCAACGCCGTCAGATATACCGCTCCGCCGAGGTACGTCACGCTGAATCTCGAGTAATCCCAGGATAGGTTGTATTCCTTGCTGTCCGCGGAGAACACGTATTCGCTGCCGCCGAGGGTGAACTTGAGGCTGCCGATATCGCCGACCGCTCTCCTGAACACCGCGATGTCGAAGTTGTACGGGTCGATATATGTGTCGTTGCCCGCAAAGCCCGTAAGAGCGGCGAGCGCGCCGTAATCCGCCTCGGTCGTGTTGACTGCGCTGACTTCTCTTTCCTTTACGACAACATTGTTGTCGTTGGGCGTAAAGCGCTGTTCGGGTATTACGTTGGTGCCGCCGTTCATCGAAGTCTCTTTGAGGTTGACGATTGCCTTGAAGGAACCGCCCTCGAAGTTGAACACGAAGTCGGACAGCGTCCAGCCGACGTAGAGGTTGGTGTTGGTGAGACCGCCCTTGGTGGTAACGGAAACGGACAGCGGGAACCACTTGTACACGGTCATTTCGCCAACGACGGGGAAGGTCAGGGTGACCTGCTCAAAGGGATCGATGCCGCTCAGCGGGTCGAAGTGGAACTCGCCGGTCACGAGATTCACATAGTTGGAGCCGCCGTCCTTGCGGAAATAGACCATACCGTCCGTGGCATTTCCGTCTGCGACCATATCGCCTTCGAGGACGGGCGTTTCTGCCGTTCTGCCGGTCTCGGTTCCGTCTTCACCGAATTGCACGGTCCACACGACCTTGTAGTTCGCCGTGTATTTCTGGGTGTAGTAGACGAAGTAGATTGCGGTAGCGGGATTGCCGAACACAACCTGTTTCTCGTTGGTGACGGTGCCGTACGAGATATTGCTACCCCCCTCGGCCAAGTCTGCACCCGTGGGATCGACGGGAATCTCGCTGCCGTCTTCGCCTATACGCACGTGACGATAGGTGGCTGCGATGATTTGGGTCTCATACCTCACCACGTTATCCGCACCGAAGAAGTCGTAACCCGTGGGAACGAGATCGACCGTAGCGAGTTCGGAACTGTAGATATTGACGGGCACGGTAACCGTTGCGCTGATGTTGCCGACGGTGGTTCCGTTGGCGCTGACAACGGCGTACGTGTCTCTGATGCCGCCCGCGAAGGAGTAACTGAGTTGAGTGTGATCCCACACTGCGTCCATAGTGACGGCCGCGCTGTAGACGAACACATACTTGCCGTTATCCTCGAGAGTGTACATACCGCGGTTGTAGTTGTAGGAATACTCGCCCTGTTCGCCCGCAAGCACTTTGTAGCCCATCGCCACGTAAGTGTCTTTTGCGGAGGACTTGACGAACATACCGTCCACATACCACACGAACTCTTCCGTACCCTTGAGCAGGTCGTACACGCTGGGCACCACTTTACCGCCAAGGGATTCGTATCCGTAGACGGAAGCGTTGTACTTGAGACCGTTGTACGCCAGCGCGTCGGACGCGAGGTCGGTGTTGTACATCGTGAGTTTGACGGGGTCAACCGTGAACTCGACAGTGATGTTGAAAGGCACCGCCACGTCGCCGTTCCTGAAGGAAAGCGTGAGAGATTCGTTGGTGTAACCCGTCGAGAGCGAGAATCCGTCGAACGCTTTTGCGAGGTCACCCGTCGCGAAGGGATTGTCGACGGAAAGCAGCAACTGCTCGCCCGTGTCGCCGAGCGTCACGAGGAGACCGTTGCCCGCCGCGAAAATGGTCTCCCAATCGAATGCGAACGGGTTGAGAACGTTGATTGCTGTGGGCAGTCCTGCCGCGTTGGTAACTATTCTGACGACCGCACCCGTGGTATTGTTCACGTAGGTGGTGGTGCGGATTGCACCCATTTCGCCTCGGGTTACGGTTGCTTCGAAGCCGTTGAGCACGAATTCGTAACTGCTGACCTCGCGGTTGACGACCACAACGTCCACATATCCGTAGTACTTCACTCCGTTGGCGTCGGTGAAGTCCACTCTCTTACCGCTGTAGTTGCCGCCCGCGAGAGGCAGTGCGGAGTTGTTGTCGCCGTTCTCGGCATAACCGATGTTGGAGAAGGACAACGAATCGAACGTACCGTTAACGATTGCATTGCCGTTCTTTGTCGTAAACGTCTTGCCTGCATACGCGCTCTTGAACGCCGCAACGTATGCATTGAAGGACGCGTACGCGAGCGGGTCGACGACTATCTGATTCAGGCGCACGTCGTCGATGGTCACAAGCACCGGGTTGACCACGGGCTCCACGGGCTTGGTGGACACGACGTATATCGACACGTTGCCGGTGAACTTGTACTCCAGCCCGTTTTCCGCAGTAGCGGTGAAACTGTAGGTCACTGTGCCGTTGTAGCCGCCGGCACTTGCGATATCGCGCAGATTCCTGTTCTTGTTGCCTTCGAAACTTCCGAAGTTGACGGAAGCGAGTTCAACGGTGACGTTGCCGACCTGCGAACCGAACACAAGGCTTGTGCCTATCTCCTGCGTGATGTATTCGACAAGAGACATATCGGGGATATTGTTCTTGTCCGTAAAGCGGAAGACGTTGCCCGTGAAGGCCCCGGAGGTAACGGGCAATGTGCTTCCCGCTTCAATCTCAACGTCGCGATCCGCGAAGTACAACTGCACCTTGATGGTCTGATACTCTCCGCTGCCCGTCGCCGCACCGTTGACAGAGAACGGCAGAATTGCGTAGTAGTAACTGTCGACCTGCAGGCTGCCGAGGGCAACTTCGTTGACGAAGCCCGAATCGGTGTAGAATTTCGCGTTGTTCCAGAGCAAGTTGACACTCACGGTTTCGGTTGTTCCGAGACTGGTGGAGAAGTTCCACTCGAAGTTCTGCTTGCCGTGAGCCAACTTATAAGCGGTTCCGTCGGTACTGAACATAAAGTTGCCGAGTTTGTCAACCGCATAACTGGTGTCGAAGTCTATTTCGTATCCCGCAGTACTGGTGATGACAAATCCGTGCTCCTTGTAAACGGGGCTGAGCGACTCCACCGTCACGGGCAGGTACACCTGCTGCACGCCGACTATATCCGTTCCTATGGTGCCCACGAGGTAGATGTCGCCGTACTTGCCGGTATATCCCTTGAAACTGATTTCTTTCATCAGGTCGGCCAGTGCGACGTTCGACTCGGGCTTGGTGCCGGTGCCGTCCCACACAACGTATTCTTTGTCACCGCTTATTACGCAGAGATAAGAAATCCTGATGTTGCGGCCGCCGCTCTGGCTGTCGGAAACCGTGAACACACGGTTGCTGCCGTCCGCGAACCTGATTTCCACTTCTCTACCCGCAAAGTCGGAGGTTTCCATACTTGCGGCATATTCGGCGTAGGGGTTGAACACCAGACCGCCGACGACGTTGTCAACCACGTTGCTGTCCACGGTCACCGTAACGGTAAACGCCTGTGCGATGTACCCCTCATCGGCGTAATTCACGGTGTTCTCGGCATTGTATACGAAGCCGGAGCCGTTGAATGCACCGCCGTTGTTGTAGAAGACTTTTCCGCCCGAAACAGGTTTGCCGCCCAACCACAGGGTTACGTTGGCACGCAGACCCTGATAGAAGTTGTAACTCTTGACCGCTTCGCCGTCCTTGACAGCAAGCGCGTCGATTGCACTTTCAAGCGCGGTGAGGTCCCAGCCGGCGTAAAGTATCGCCGAGGTTTCGCCACCGAGCGTAACGGTGAGGTTCTCGAGCGCCTTGAGCGTATTGATTATGGTGGACTTGTAATCCTCCACTGCGACGTCCTTAAGCAGTTCGTCGAGATTCAGCGTAATGCCGTTGCCCGACTCATTGAGCGTAAGTTTGCCGTTCACGCTTTCGGGAAGTTCGATTGCGGTGACGTTATTCGCCACGACCTTCACAGAGGCTGCGTAAGAGGTCTCCGTCGCATATCCCCAACTGTAGGAGAAGTTGACAGTCGTTTCGCCGCCTTCCCAACCGAAGGACACATCCTCGTCATTCCACGAGAATTCGCCGACGGGGAAGCCCGAGGTTATGCCGTTCCTTATCACGAGATAAGTCACGCCTTCGTAAGTGACCGTCTTGTAGTAGGTGTCGCCCACTTTGATGGCAGTACCGTCGGTTGCGGTGCTCTTCACAAGGTATGTCGCGTACGCGGGATAAGTCGTGGGAGTAATCGTCGTCACGCCTTCCGCGTCGGTCGTAGACACGGCTTCGTAGCTCACACCGTTGACGGTGAGTGCTCCGCCGTTCTTCTCGCGCAACGCCTGGTAGGTCTCGCCGTCCGCATTCTTGAGCGCGGTGCCGAAGTAATAACCGATGTCGTTCTCGAAGGTGACATACACTATGTCGGGCAACGCCGAACCGTTGGGGCTGGACACGTCGAGTTTGATGTCGGCCTTTTCACGCGTACCGTCACCGTTGTAATCGACATACGCCTGCACGTCGGTGACCTGGTAGTCGCTGGTGAGATACACCGGGATTGCAGCCACCACAGAATTGAGCGCATATCCGTAGACATAACCCGCAAGACGCAGACCGTTGCTGTTCTCCGTCGCTTCGGTTGCCGCGACGAGGTCAACGGACGAGGCGTCCCAAACGATGTCGACTCTCTGCCTGACGTCGGTTACCGTGGTGGAACTTTCGACGCCGTTAGCACCGATATTGGGAGCATAAACACCGTTGTCGTTGACGATTCTGACTATTGTTCCGCTCGGGAATCCGTTTGCCTCGGAGAGCAGCGTACTGTTGAGATAGCCGCTTGCGCCGCTGTCGCCTGTGCCGTCCGCATTGGACTTGAGAACCGCCTCACGTGTGCCGGGGTTGGTAACAACTATGCTCTGGGATGTCGTTGTCACCTCGGACACTACCACCGATTCGGACAGGTTGAGCAGCCCCTGTCCTTCGAGAGACGTCTCGCTTGCCCCATTCATCAGGTTGCGCGGGTTGATAGACAGGACATAGGCCTCTTTGAGACTGCCCACACCGGAAGATGTGGCTGCGCTGCCGCTGTCGTTGATACCTTTCAACTGTTTGCCATAGCCGTCTTTCTCGCAGTTGACCATAAGTTCGATGGCCTGAATTCCGGGGGCAACAACCTTGTTGACACCGTAGGTAGAACTTATGGGACTGAGGTCGATATAGATGTTTGCCGAAGGCGCCGGAGTATTGGCGTTGGTCATATCAGCAAACGGAGGCAACAGGTCGCCGATAACATACCCGAGGTTGTTGAACAACGAATCCAATGCTCCGAGCGCGAACGAGAAGCCGCTCAGCGTACTCCACAACATATTGTAAAGCAACCACTGCACCATTGCGAAGGGCAACGAGGTGATATAAGGTTCGAGCACGTTAATCTGGTCCTGCACGCGCTGCTGACGAGTGTAACTGCCTGTCAGTTCTCTCGCCTGAATCTCCTCCAACTCTCTGAAGAGGTTGGAGATGATGTACATCCTGTTGTTGTGATTGCCGTCGGCACTTGTGTGGCGTCCGAGATAATCGTCCGGGATACTGGTACCTTTGACGAAATACCAGGCGTCTTTGTCACTGGGACCGCCCCAGTCGACACCGGACCCGCTGTCGACAAGACCGTTGCCGTCTGCGTCTTTGCCCTGCAACAAGCCGAGTATCATCGTGTACAGGAATATCAGCAGTTCGTTGAAGGCAACTTTGTCGAAGGTTATCTTGATGGAAATATACCTTGTCCCGTTGCCGTCGTAGCCGCTTCCGTCAGCGAGGCTTGCGCCGGACATATAGGGCATATACCCGGTGCTGGTGAACAGGTTGAGGTCAACCTTGTCGATAAGACCGTTGAGCACATCGGTAATGGCAGGACCGCTGTAAGCGTGATAACTGCCCTTATTTCCGCCGTACTTTTCGCCCGTGGTATCCGCGGTAACGGAAGAAGTCGTGGCGTCACCGACCGTCTCCGCAGAGGCGGTGCCGGCGTCTGCCGCAGAGAGTGCTGCTGTTGCCCCCTCGGGAGGCGCCCAGGTGCCGACATCGGCGTTGTTGCCCGCAAGCGGAGGAATAAGGCTGTTGCCCAACAGTCCGGCCAGGTCAATGATACCGAGGTTTTCTGCAACCCAGGTAAGCAGCGGTCCCAACGCGCCGTCGTCAAGCAGCGAACTCAGGCCGGTGATGTAGATATTGTTCTGTTTCCACTGGTCGTTGTTGCCGAACCAAACGTCGATGGAGCGGCTGCCGTCGTGGCTGCTTGCTACGTTGAGGTTGAGCATCAGACGACGCTGACGGTTCCACTTGACGTCACCGAGCCAGCCGCTGGCGTCCATCGTAGCGTAAGTCGCACGGCTGTACAACGTGATGTTGCCGGCAGCGTTTCTCCAACCGACGGAGTTGTAGCCGTTGGTTGCGTAATAGCCGCCTCTCTTATCGATATTGAGGTTGAGGTTGACGCTTGCGGTATCGATGATGTTCTGCAGCATCGTCATAATGCCCGCGGTGTTGGACATCGCAAGTCCGCCGTAACCTTCCTGCACCTCGTTTATCAGATTGGTAAGTTCTGTGTCGGAGATAAGTCCGCCGAGCGCGAGGTTGACGTTGCCTATGCTGAGTTGCAGACCCGTGCCGGCGCCGTCAAGTTCGCTGTCGAGGCTTATGGACTGAATGCCCGTGTCGCCGAAGGCGAGTTCGAGGTTGAGCGACTTGATATCGGGAATGTAATTCGCGATGTCGCCTTCAATCATACCGAACACGAAGTCGATGATACTCTCTTCGAGTTTGATGCCGACGTTGTCGTTGGCGAGGTTGATCGTCAGCGACAGCCCGCTGATATCGAGACCGTCGTTGGTGGTGGCGGTTTCGTCGCCTTCGGCAGCGGTCAGCGCGGAAGAAGCAGTCGTCGCCTCGTCGTAGATACCGCCCGTGGTTCCGCCGATGAGACCGGTGAGTCCGGACAGTTTGATGAGTCCGAATCCGAGTCCGCTGGCGTCAACGTATATCGCGTCGGAGAAAATCGTTCCGTTTGCCGAGAGTTTGTAGTAGTTGCCCGTCTTGGTGAGTCTGGAAGACCCGAGGTAGTAGACCTTGAGCAAACTCCTGGTGAAGTCGACAAGTTGTATGTCGAGTTTGATATCGCTGAACAGAATACCCGTAAGGCCGTACTTCATTATCGCGGCGATATTGATGTCCGCGGTGAGGTTGATGGCAAGGTTGAGGTCGTCAGCGGCAAACTGGACGTTTATCATATCGGACGTCACCGTACCGAGCGTACTTTCGAGCGACGGCCCGAGCAGACCGACGATGAGGTCGACCGCCCAGCCCGCGAGCGAGGTGTCGTACTTATTGGAGTACAGCACATTGCCGTCTGCATAGTGACTGTCGATGCGTGCGTCTCTGTCCTCGGCGTTCCAGAACTCCCATTCGGTGTAGGAAGAACCGCTCTTGGTATAGAGTTTGTTGGAATAAACCTTGGCTTCCGCCGCAGACGCGAGCGCGGAATAATTGTTCACGTCGTCGCGGGAAAGTCCCGTGGACGTCATACTGACCGCAACCTGTGCCGACGCGCCTATGGTGAGTTTGGGACCGAGTTCGCCGGTGCCGATGTCGAACACATTGAGGTAAGCGCCCGTAGTATTGAGGTCACTCGGTACAGTACCGTCATAGGAGGACAGTTCTTCGGTGCCGAGGTACAGATACTTGATGGCAAGTTGTCCGGCAAAGCCCTCCGAGAACTTGACGCCGATGGAAAGCATATCGCCGTCTGCTCTGTCGCCGTAGGCTTCGATGATGATGTCGCCTATGTCGATGAGAGAGGTAGGAATATTCTTGTCGGGCATATTCTCGGCAACCTTACCGAGTATTGCCTCCACGGCCGCCATAGTCAACTGGACGGAGAAGTAACCGGGATTGACAAGCGCGCCGAGGTAGGCGTAATCGTGGCTGGTGACATTGAGAACGTCCTTGATGCCGGCGGTGAGTCCTTCTGCGGAATCCGTAGCGGGTTCCTCGGTCGTGCCGCCGAGCGCGCCCATAATCTGGTCTATGATATTGAGACCCGAAATGCTGACTTTCGCGGTTTCTCCGAGCAATGCCGACAGGTCGACGTAGAGCGTGTCGTCGACGAGATACACGCCGATGAGCACGTCACCGAGTTCGTATCCGCCACCCTCGACGGGCATATACTTCCTGACGGAGAGCGCCAACTGAAGCATTTTGGAAGTGTCGGCCACGGTGCCGTCTTCCGCAAACAGCATACCGAGCAGTTTGGCTATATCCGCATAGATGTCGAGTTTGACGTTGAAGTATGCGTTGTCATCGTAGCCGAGTTCGCTCGTGATATTGAGACGCAGGTCGTTGTTGCTGACACCCTGCACGCCGATAAGTCCGACGATGAAGTCGACAAGGCTGCTGAGGTCAACCTGTTCGCCCTCCGCGCCGTAGTAACTGACGTCCACGGAAGTGCTGATGCGCACGCCGCCCTCTTTCGCGAAATCGGTGTAACCGCCGTCGACGGGAGCGGGATTGCTGGGCGCACCCTGATTGAGTTTAATTCCGAGGTTGCCGAGCGAGAGCGATATCTTGAGGTCTCCGAGTTCGAGATACTCACCCTTGATGAGAGTTGCGTCGAGTTTATATCTCTTGGTCGTGGAGATTTCGCCTTCGGTCTTGCCCGTCACACGGAGATACGTCTTGAGAGCAACGTAATCGCCGTTCTTGTAAGTGACGTACTTGCCTGCGGACTCGTAACGGTCCTTGAACGCGTCGAGCGCCAGGTCGGTGTCGTCGAGTTTGACGTAGGCGCCGTCGTCAGCCTGCGTGAACAAGTCTTTCGCGGAGTACGGGTCGGTGACTTCGACGAATTCGTTGTTTTCGTTGAGCGTGTAGCGCTTGCCGAGCCACACATATTCGGAGCAGGCGTATGCGGCAACCGCATAATCGTCGCCGGACACGAGATAATGCGTCGCGGTTTCGCCTTCGCCCGCGAACCTGTAGCCGCCGTTTCCGTCCTCAACGAGCCTGGGCGCGCCGACAATTGCGTCGAAGTTGTCGTTCGCGCTTCCGTCGGCGACGATACCGTAATTCTGAACGGCCTGAGTGTCGGTCTTCAACAGTTCGACTATTTCGGCCTTGGTGGCGTAATATTCACCGCCGCTCTGCAGGCCCAGGTTGATATCGATGGACGGCGTATCGCCGAAGATGATGGCGACGCCGCTGGATTCGACATCATACGAAACCGTGAGTTTGGGCAGGAACTCGACGCCCGTGAACTTGGCGGCGAGCAACTCGACTGCATTCGCGGCGAGAGTCTCGGCAAGTCCGATACCGATGGTGTTGTCGGTAATCATCACATAACCGAGTGCCATTCCGATGTACGACCAGATGTTGGAGGGAATAAGACCCGTGTCGGTGGCTTCGCCGTCGTTGACGGTGCCTCCGACTGCGGTCATACCTTCGGCGCTGCCGCCGGCGGTATCGCCCGCAAACAGAGAGAAGATGTCTATATCCGCTATCTTGATGTTGGAGAAGAAGTTTCCGACATAGGAGCCGGGGTCTCCGTCGGTGTGGACAAGCCCGATGAATTCCGCGAACTCCGCGCCGTCGATGTAGACGCTTGCCGCGCCCATATTCGGATTCTCGACCAGTTCACCGGTATCTTCGTCGGTGACGTAGAGGTCACCGAAGGTTACCCACACAGTCAGCGGCTCGGCGAGAGGTTCGCCGTTGTAGTTGGAATCGTAGTACACCTCGATGCAGACTTCCGCTCCTGCGAGCATAGTCTTAATCATCGTCATAGTGTCCATCTCATCCATTCCGGAAAGCGCCGCTTTAATGCTGTCGCCCTTGACGTAAGCGGTAAGCACGAGGGTGCCGCCGATGTACGACAGGAATTCGGTCTGCTGAAGCGTGGCGGACTGGAGGAGGAACTTGAAGAAGTCTTTCTCCTCTCCGTCGACCGCAAGCAGTTCGGTCAACTGACGCGTCCAGTTGACTATCTCGCTGAACTGCATATTGAGGTCAATGCTGAGAGTGAGTTCCATATCCTCGACATTCAGCATATCCGCGATATCGCCGATTCCGAATCCTGCGCCCTCTCCGCCGTTCATAATGGCGTTGAGGTCGAGCGCAAGCAGGTCGTTGAAGCCGCCGAAGACGGATTCGCTCTTGTGCGCACCGAACGTATCTTTCACCGCTTTGGTGTAGTTGTTCTTGTCGGCAATACACGCCGCAAGTTCCTCGAGATTGCCGTTGTAGGAATACAGCCTTGCGCCGATAACACCGCTGTCCAGAGTGAGTGTGTAGGTGGACGCGGCAGCGTTGGCTTTGCCGGTATTCGCGTTGACCTTGGCGATGTACGCGTCGTAAGCCGCCTTGGTGTAAGGCACCATTTCGGGCGTTCCGGTCGCGTAATCATAGGTGTAGAAGTAGTATTTACCCGCTATTGTCTCGTAATTTCCGCCTGCAACGGGCACGTACAACTCTTTTTCGGAAACGGCGGAGATGTCACCCGTGTACACAACGTAGTTGTCGCCGTCCTTAATGAAGAGACTGCCGCTGACCGTCGAGAACGAATTGGGTACGAGCGCGTAACGGCTGTTGTAGTCGCCGCGCAGATAGGAGTAGTAGACCTCTTCGACGAGATTATAGGAAACCTTGTCGTTGCGGACGTACTCGATTGCTCCGGAGTTCTCGAAGTCACCGTACTCAGATTTTGCCACATACTGCTTGGTCGCGTCGGGCGAACTCACATACGTGGTGGAACCTGCAGGCGCGGTCTCGCCGTTGAGCAGCGCGGTGTACATCGCCTGATAGAAGATGAATTCGGGAGAATTCGCCGCAAGAAGCGCAGCGTCGGTCGCGAGGAAGTCCTCGGTGGGACCGAGGTCGAGACGCGTTCCGTTGTTGCGGTCGCTTGCGTCGAAGAGATTGAGAGTAAGACCTATGCCGAGTATGCCGTAATCGCCCGACTCGTCATACAGTCCGAGACCGATGTTGAGGTTGTACGGCGCCATACCGATTTCCACTTCCGCCACAACGTTGGGCAGAACTTGGGAAATGGTTTCAACTGCGTCGGGAGCAATGAGTCCCACGACAAGGCGCACGAGACCCGCGCTCGCCTGCAGTACGATACGCCTGGTGTAAATTCCGAGAATAACGGAAGCGACGTCGGTGTCGGTGAGCACGACTTCGTCCGCACCGGTGGCTTCGCCGCCTGCTGCGGTCATCGCCTCGGCGGAGGTGCCGCCCTGTCCG
>OHLE01000204.1_pt1 | contig 40302 bp, 39 predicted proteins | sample 1568971 | NCBI WGS metagenome assembly OHLE01 (sample SAMEA3879556, study PRJEB24766) | human gut metagenome | biome: human-associated habitat; feature: feces | place: USA | collected 1985/1987
TGATGGTGCCCTGAGAAGAAGTGGACCTGCCGCTGACGAAAGTCAGAGGTTCGCTCGGCGAAGCGGGCGTGAGATTGGTCAGAGTGACGGAAAGCGTTTCGAGCGTTGACTGCGTGATGCAGGCGTCAAACACTTTTTTGACCTGAACGCACACCTTTTCGCAAAGACCGTTCATAGGATTTCCGCTGATGTTCCCGGGGCATCTGTCGGCGTTATTACAGTTGCAAAAAGACATCTTTTCACCTCCTTTTGGATTTGCTGCAATATATGCCGAAAAGAAATTTTGTGTGCGGAGCGGATACGAGCTCGGCGGGAAAGCCCCGGACGGCACGTGAAAAACCGACGGGCGACATTCCCGAAGCACGGAGGGAACATCGTTTTGTCCGAACGGCTTTTCGGCAAAAACGCAGGGAAGGGTGAGGCCGACGACGTTTTTTCGCGGATAAAATCGCGAGGGAACGGGCACGTCAACGGTAGGACCGTTGCGCTCATCTTGGGGCAAGCAGAAGAGCAGAAGACGAAAACAGTTCAATATTGAATTAAAATTTTGAAAAAACTCGAAAATTTTTGAAAAAGTTTACTGAAATCAGGTGGTTAAAAGTGGTTAAAAGTGGTTGACAGCGCACGGATTGTGTTGTAGAATACAACCACAAGGAGAGAGTCGCCGTGGCAAAATATATGCTTGGGAACGCTCGTCATCAACTTGACGACAAAGGCCGTGTGCGTATTCCCGCCAAGTTCAAGGAAGGACTTGGCGCCGTTTCGTACATTCTTCCCGGCAGAGACGGTTGCCTGTTCGTTTTCCCCGAAAACGAGTTCGATACTCTCATCGATTCCCTCTCTCCCGCGAACATCTACGCCAACGACGAAAAGAACGAACTCGCCACTATGCTTATGGCGGCGGGCAGCAGTCTTGACGAGGACGCGCAGGGCAGGGTGCGCATAGCCCCCGAGTTGCTCAAAGTCGCCGACATCAAAAAGGACATCGTTTTCGTCGGCAAAGGCAAGTTCCTCGAAGTGTGGGCGGCGGAGAAATGGGACAGCAATTACAGCGTGCTCAATCCCGCCAATCTCAACCGTATCATCGAGCGTCTCAAGCATTTCGGAGTGTAATGGAATTCGTTCACGAACCTGTAATGCTTGCGGAGTGCATAGAGGCGCTTGCGATAAAGCCCGACGGGATTTATCTCGACGGCACGGTGGGCGGTGCGGGGCACTCCCTCAGAATTGCCGAAAGGCTCGCCGAAGGCGGAAGGCTGATTGCTTTCGACAAGGACGGCGACGCGCTGGAGGCGGCAGGCAAGAGACTTGCCGGGTATATTGACAAAGTGACTTTCGTCCGTGACGATTTCGCGAACGCGGAGAGACATCTCGACGCGCTCGGCGTGGAAAGGCTGGACGGTGTGCTTCTCGACCTCGGAGTGTCGTCCTATCAACTGGATAATGCCGAAAGGGGATTCAGTTACATAAAGGACGCCCCTCTCGATATGAGAATGAACAGGGAGCAACACCTCGACGCCCGCGAAGTCGTGAACGGTTACGGTGCGGAAGAATTGGAAAGAATCTTCCGCGAGTACGGAGAAGAGAAACTCGCACACAGGATTGCGGAGAGAATAGTCTCCGAAAGAAAGAAAAAACCTCTGGAGACCACGTTGCAACTTGCCTCGCTCGTTGCGGAGTGCTATCCCGAAAGAACACGCTGGAAGTTCGGAAATCCCGCAAAACGCGTGTTTCAGGCGGTGAGAGTGGAGGTCAACGGAGAACTGGACGGACTTTTCGACAGCGTTACGGCGCTCGCGAGAAGACTGCGAAAGGGAGGAAGAATGGCGGTCATCACCTTCCACTCCCTCGAAGACAGAGCAGTGAAAACCGCGTTCAGGCAACTCAGCCTCTCCTGCGTGTGTCCACCCGATTTTCCGGTGTGCGTGTGCGGGAAAGTCAAAGAGGTTGAAATAGTGAACGCGAAACCGATTACCGCAAGCGCGGAAGAACTTGCGAGAAACCCTCGTGCGGAAAGCGCGAAACTCAGAATAATCGAAAGGATTTGAGAGGTACCGTTATGGCAATCACACTCGATGAGTTGCTCGGAAGAAACAGAACGGAAGAGCGGAATTTTGACGCATTTCCTCCTATGGAGGAGTACACGGCGCGCCGCGCGGAGGGAAATATGTATACTGCACCCGAAAGACCCAAGTTCGATATAGAGAGGCGTCCCTACACGCCCCCGCGTTCCGTCGAAGAGACCAGAAGATACGAGGCGTCCCGTCCTTACGAGGCTCCCCGCACCGAAGAGTACAGACCTTCCGACAGGGCGCGCGAATACGAAGCGCGTTACGAGCGCTACGACGCAGTCCGCGAGAGACCCGTCGAACGCGATTACAGGAGAGATTATGCCGAATCGGACGTTAACCGCGGCGGATTCTATCAGTTCGCGGCGACGGATACCGACAGGGCACCCGGGCAGGAACTCTACGACCGTCTTTCTATGACTTCCACCGCAACGGCGGAGCAGGAAAGGGTGGCAAGGCAGAGTTACAGCGAAAATTATGCCGAGACTTATCGCAAAGAGAACGTCAGAACACGCAAGAAAGTGCGTCTCGGACTCAAGGCGAAACTCATAATCGCGGCGTATGCGGTAGTGTTTGCGGTGATAGCCATTCTCATCGGCGTCAACGCCAGACCTCTCAACAAAGGCACCGCGGCAGTTCCCAGTTCGGGAGCCGTTGCTGCCGCCGCTTCGGCAGACTACGCCGAGAATAGTGTGACTTCTTCCGCAATACAATACGGATATGAAGTCACGGTCAAATAGCCATAATCAATCCCCAATTATCCATAATCCGAGGAAAAGGCTGTCGGTAGCGTTGCTGCTGATAGCCTTTTCCTTTGCCGCGGTGTTCGGCAAACTCGTGTACGTTATGGTGGTGAACTCGGAAGACCTCGGAGTAAAAGCCGCTTCGCAGTGGATGAGGGACGTGCCGACGGAAGCGGTGCGCGGAAAAATACTCGACCGCAACGGCACCGTACTTGCCGACACCGCAACGCAATACACGATATACGTGCGCCCCAACGCGGTAGTAGACAAAGAACAGACCGCGCAACTGCTTTGCACGGTGTTCGGTTACGATTTCGAGGAAACCTACAAGAAAATTTCGGGGCACGCTTCGGAAATCACCGTTGCGCGCGGGGCGACCAAGGAACAACTTAACGCTCTTATTGCAAGCGGTCAGTCCGGAATATACTACGGAGAGGACAACCTCCGCACCTATCCGTACGGCGATTTTCTCACGCAGGCGCTGGGATTCACGGGATTCGACGGCAACGGACAGACGGGACTCGAGGCTTATTACGACAAGTATCTCACGGGTACGGACGGCTCCATTCTCACGTCTACCGACCTTGTGGGAAGAGAGGTGGAAGGCGGAACCAAATACGTTCCCGCCGTTGACGGAATGAACGTCGTCACCACGCTCGACGTCACCGTTCAGCGAATAGTCGAGGGCGCAATCGACAACGCCGTGGCGCAATTTTCACCTAAAGCCGCTTCCTGCGTGGTGATGAATTATATGACGGGTGAAATAGTGGCGCTTGCCGAATATCCTTCGTTCGACTTGAATAACGTACCCCGCGACGATGTAGAGCAACTTTTTTCGTATTCCAAGAGCACGGTGGTCGCTTCGGTTTACGAACCTGGTTCCACTTTCAAGATTCTTACCGCAGCCGCCGCGCTGGATACGGGCGCGGTGACCACGGCAAACACCTATTACTGCACGGGCAGTTACACGGTCGACGGCACCAAAATACGGTGCTGGAAAGCGAAAGGCCACGGCTCGATTGATTTTGCGGGGTGTGGAACAGAGTTGCAACTGCGTGTTTATGCAGTCGGCTCTCGCAATGGGCATCGAAAAATTCTACGACTATCTCGAAAAATTCGGTTTGCAAGCCGCGACGAGGGTTGACATAACGGGGGAGACTTCGGGAATTTTCATAAAAGAAAGTGCCGTGAAGTCCGTTGACCTTGCAAGAATAGGTTTCGGGCAGGCGGTTGCGGTTACGCCGATAGGTTTGCTGACCGCCGCGAGTTCGGTGGTAAACGGCGGAACTCTCGTCACGCCGCACCTGCTGTCGTACGTCGAAGACCCGTATTCGGGCACGAAGATTCACGGGGATTTTCCCTCGCGGGGCACCACCGTTTCGGCAACCACCAGCGAGACTATGCGCGGGCTTCTGGAGAACGTCGTAAAAAACGGCAGCGGAAAAGGAGCATACGTGGCGGGGTACCGCATTGCGGGCAAAACCGGCACCGCTCAGAAATACGAAAACGGCAAAATCGCGCAAGGCAAATACATTTCGTCATTCCTCGGATTATCGCTCGAGGAAGAAGCGCCTTACGCCGTGCTGCTGATTGTCGACGAACCGTCGGGATATATGTATTACGGCTCGCAGGTTGCCGCTCCGCTGGTGGGCGATATATTCGAATCCACGTTCGCGTATCTCGGCGTAAAGGCGGAGTTTACGGGGGAGGAAGCCGAAATCATAGGCGAACCGTTCGTTCTTCCGGATTTCACGGGAAAACGGTTGTCTGAGGTGAGGGCGGAACTGTACAGACTGGGGTTGTATGTGGAGACGGACGGCGACGGTGACACCGTCAAGGGGCAATTCCCGCTCGCGGGTACCGTGGTGGACAAACGCAACGCCGTATTGTTGCTGACATAGAGTTACGTGAACGGAACGGGCGCATATCCGCCGAGAATGCGAAAGCGCCCTTTTGCCGTTTCGGAGGGAAGTCGGACATCGCGTCCGACTTCCTGTTTTTTACGCGGCAACGCAACGTGTCTCAGGATTTTGCGGACAAACGAATTCCGACGTGTTCCCGCGACGTTCGGGCGAGCGCGCGCACTCGCGCCCGCCCGCAAATGTGCGACCTTTTTCGACGGGCGAAAAATGAGAGATTGGCGGCTATTTTGTCTGTTTTCGCGCCTCCGTTGAAATGTCTTTTTCGTCTTACTAATATAGGCGTTAGCAATCTCGCACAACTGTATCGGAGGAACTTTATGACGCTTGAAAAATTGCTCGAAGGCGTAAAATACACCGCCGCAACCGCACCGCTCGACGCCGAAATTCCGTCTCTCAGAATTCATTCGTCCGAAGTCTGCGCAGGAGACGTTTTTTTCTGTATGAAGGGCAGGGACGACGACGGCAATCTTCATATAAAAGACATAACCGTGCCTTTCGTCGCCGTTACGGAGACCGCTCCCGCCGCGGACGTGCCGTATGTTTTGGTCGAGGACGTGCGTTCCGCTTACGCTCTTATGTCGCGCAACTTTTTCCTGCGCCCCGACGAGGGAATGAAATTCGTCGCCGTGGTGGGCACCAACGGCAAAACCTCCACCGCTCATTACATCGCTTCGCTGCTCACTCAGGCGGGCGTGAACACGGGAGTCATAGGTACCGAAGGGCATTACATTCTGGGGGAACGCGTCGGCAGCGGACTGACAACGCCCGACAGTTTCGATTTTTACGGGCTGTTGTTTGCAATGCGCGCAAAAGGCGTGGACACCGTGGTTTCCGAGGTGTCCGCTCACGCAATCAAACTCGAGAAACTGCACGGAATAAAGGCGGACGTTGCGGTGCTGACCAACGTCACACAGGACCACCTCGACTATTTCGGCGATTTTGCCACCTACAAGGGAGTCAAGTTATCGTACTTTTCTCCCGAAAACGTCGTGAAGGCTGTCGTCAACGTCGACGACCCCGCGGGAATGGAACTTTGCAAAAGGCTGGAAGGCGGCGAAGTGAAAGTGTTGACCTACGGTCTTTACAATCCCGCGGACAGTTTTGCCGTGAACGTGTCTCCCGATATGGACGGACTGCGTTTCGTCGCGAATCTTTCAGACGAAATAGTGGAAGTCAAAAGCCCGTTGTACGGGGAGTTCAACGTCTACAATCTGCTTGCCGCGCTCACCGTGGCGCACGAACTGGGTGTGGACGGAGTGACGTTGTCGCGCACCGTGCGAAAGGTACATTCAGTCAAAGGACGTTTCAGCATACTCCGCAACGACCGCGGCACGGTCATAATCGACTATGCGCATACGCCGGACGGGCTTGCGAAACTGTTGCGTACGGCGCGCACTCTCACGAAGTCGAGGCTTATATGCGTTTTCGGTTGCGGGGGTGAACGCGACACTACGAAACGCGCGGTTATGGGGGCAATTGCCGCAAATTACAGCGATTATGTGGTAATAACGTCCGATAATCCTCGTTTCGAGGACCCCGAAGCCATAATCGACGACATCGAGCAAGGGGTGGGGCGCACCGAGCACAAACGCATTGCCAACCGCTCCGAGGCGGTGGCGCACGCCCTTTCCGAAATGCAGGAAGGCGACACCGTGGTGATTGCGGGAAAGGGCAGTGAAAGTTATATCGAGGTCAAAGGCAAAAAAATTCCGTACAGCGATTTCGATACCGCAAGACGGTGGGGACAGGCAAGATGAGTCAGGGTATAACCGTTTTGTTGTATTTTATCGGCGCGGCGGCGATGTCCGCACTTTTCGCGCCGTTTGCCGTGCGTCTGCTTCGCAAGCTCAAAGCGGGGCAGACCGTGCTCGGATACGTAACGCAACACGAACACAAAAGCGGAACGCCGACTATGGGCGGGATTATATTCCTTTTGCCCGTACTTGTCTTTTCCATTGTCGAGATGACGGCGTTTTCGTTGGTTGCGATGAGCCTGACTTTGGGTTACGCCGTACTCGGATTTCTCGACGATTTTATAAAGATACACTTTGCCAGAAACCTCGGACTGAAACCGTACCAGAAGATAATAGGACAACTCGGACTTGCCGCGATTGCGGCGTATTTCTGTTACGCTTCGCCGTATATCGGCACGGAAATTTTCCTGCCTTTCACAACGGCAACCGCGGATTTGAGCTGGGGGATCATTCCGTTTGTAATTCTTGTTTTCGTCGCGACAACCAATTCCGTAAACCTCACCGACGGTCTGGACGGACTTGCGGGGTACACCTCTTTCGGCTATTTTCTGTCATTTGCGCTCATTCTGTTTTTTTCGTTTGCGGACGCGGTTGACAGCGGAAACGCCGCTTACGCCGAACAACTCGGTTCGCTGGTCGGGTTCTGCACCGCGATTATGGGCGGACTTGCGGCTTACCTCATTTTCAACTCCAACCCCGCAAAAGTCATGATGGGGGACACGGGGTCGCTTGCTCTCGGAGCCGCCGCGGCGTGCGTTGCCGTTTTTTCGGGAAAAGAACTTCTTCTGCCTATTGTCGGCATAATGTTCGTATGGTCGAGCATATCTGTAATAGTGCAGGTGCTCGTTTTCAAAACTGCGAAAAAACGCGTATTTCTGATGTCGCCTTTCCACCACCATCTCGAAATGAAAGGTTGGTCGGAAGCGCGCGTCGATACTTTGTATTTCGTGATTACGCTGGTTGCGGGCGCTGTAAGTCTTATTTTTGCGAGGGCAGTATGAATCTTGCGGGGAAAAGGGTCGTTGTTTACGGCGCGGGAGTCAGCGGACTCAGCGCGTATCAGCTTGTAAGGGAACACGGAGGACACGCGGTCATTTACGACGACAATCCCGACAAACCTCATTCGACGTCCTGCACAAGCGTATTTTCGGACTGCGACGTCATAGTTTTAAGCCCCGGCGTCGCGTCGGGAAACCCGTTCGTTCTCGACGCGAAACTTTCGGGAAAAACCGTTGTCAGCGAACTCGAACTCGCGTCAACTTTCTGCGCTGCGGAACAGATTGCCGTGACGGGAACCAACGGCAAAACCACGACGACGTTGCTTATCGACCACATGCTCAAAACCGCCAAAATCAATTCCCACGCGGTGGGCAACATAGGCGCGGCGTTTTCGTCCATTGCGGACAAACTCGACGCAATGGAAACCGTCGTCGTCGAAGCGTCGAGTTTCCAGCTCGAAAGCGCGGTGAACTTTTCGCCCGACATTGCGGTCATTCTCAACATAACCCCCGACCATCTGGACAGACACGGGAGTTTCAAACGGTACATAGCTGCAAAGTCGAATATTTTTCTCAAACAGTCCGAATGCGACAAAATCGTGTTCAACGCCGACGACGAAAACATCGTTGCGCTCGAACCCGCAATGGTAGCCGAGAAAATCCCGTTCAGCGTGTCGCACCCCGTGGACGGCGCATACGTTTCGTCGGGGTTTGTCTGCTACAAGGGCAAACCCGTTGTGGAAACCGCGGAACTCGATTTCAGAGGTCGGGAACTCGAAAACGTACTTGCGGCGGTTGCCGTAACGGCGTCGAAAGGTATAAGTTTTTACACCATAGCCGCAGGGCTCATGACTTTCAAACGCCCCGATTTTCGCAGAAAAGCCTGCGGAACGGTGGGCAAAATCAAAGTTTTCAACGACAGCAAAGCCACAAACGTATTTTCCACGGTATCGGCAAGCGAAAGCATGGAAGGGGACACCGTTCTGATACTCGGCGGAGCGCAGAGAGCGGAAGATTTCGACGACTTGTTCGGTCGGCTTCCCGACAAAATCAAAGGTGCGGTTGCCGTGGGCGAAAACGCCGAAAGTATAATTTCAGCCGCGCATAAGGCTGGGTTTAACGAGATTTCGCGCAGTTTTACGCTCGAAGACGCCGCCGCGGACGCCGTCGACCTTGCCGAAAAACTTGACTGCGAAAACGTCTTGTTTTCGCCGTCGTCCAAAAGTTACGACAACTACACCAGCTATTACGAGAGGGGACGCGCTTTCGACGCGGTGATTTCCGCGCTTGCGCACAAGCAATGAAAAAGCAGTCCTTCTTTGCATTTGACAAACCGCTTGCAATAACCGCGGTTTTGCTTTCGGCACTCGGGTTGGTGTTCATTTACTCTGCGTCGAGTTATTCCGCGGACATAACTTTCGGCGACTCTTTCCACTACGTCAAAACGCAGGCGGTCGCGCTCGTTCTCGGCATTGCCGCCATGATTGCCGTGTCTTTCGTCCGTCCGCAGACCTTTTCCAAAATTTCTCCGTGGCTGTACGTCGGCGGAATAGTGCTGCTTGCGGCAGTTTTCATTCCCGGACTCGGTGTTGAAAGCTACGGTGCGAAAAGGTGGCTCAACCTCGGCTTTTTCACCATTCAGCCGTCGGAGTTCGCGAAGTTTGCAATGGTTATCTTTATGGCTCGTTTTGCCGCCGTCAAAGGCGTGGACAAGTTCCCGAAAATGCTGTTGTTTCTCGTTATGGGCGGCGTTGTGTGTCTGCTTCTGCTTTTCGAACCGAACATGTCAATCACCGTTTGCGTCGGCGCGGTCACGTTCATCATGCTGTTTGTCGCGGGAGCAAAGCCCAAACATATGCTGATTGTCATGCTCCCCGTACTCGCGGCAGGTATTGCGCTTATTTTCGCCGAACCTTACCGCGTGCGCAGATTGCTTGCCTTTCTCAATCCTTGGGAATCGCCGCTCGACGAAGGGTATCAGCTCATTCAGTCGTATTACGCACTCGGTTCGGGCGGGCTTTTCGGGGTAGGGCTCTTCAACTCCCGTCAGAAATACCTTTTCCTGCCTTTTGCCGAAAGCGACTTCATTATGTCCGTCATCGGCGAAGAAACGGGCATTGTCGGAATGTTGATTATAATTGCGCTTTTCCTTGTGATAGTCGTAAGGGGCACGGTCATAGCTTTGCGCGCGACGGACAGATTTTCCTGTTACACAGCGGCGGGGATTACCGCGGTCATCGCGGTGCAGACCGTTTTCAATATCGCCGTCGTATGCGGCGCAGTACCGCCGACGGGACTTCCGTTGCCGTTCATTAGCGCGGGCGGCACTTCGCTGGTTGCCTATCTTGCCGCGGTCGGGGTTTTGCTTTCGGTGTCGCGTTATTCCTGCGAAAGGTTTTTGAAACCGTCTTTTGCGCTTCGGCGTTCCGAAAACGCGGTAGCCCGAAGTATGCAAACGGCATAGGATATGTATGCGGCACAGGTGAGTATTTTGGGGGAGTATATGGCAGAAAAACAGATATTCCGCATAACGGGAGGAAATCCGCTCTCCGGCAGAGTGGAGTTGCACGGTGCTAAAAACGCCGTTCTTCCCATGCTTGCGGCAAGCATAATGACAAGCGATAAAGTCACGGTTTGCGACTGTCCCGCGATAAGCGACGTAGACGATATGACAAGCGTGCTTACCGCGCTCGGCGTAACCGTGTCGAGGTCGGGACGCGAAATATCCGTAAGCGGAACGCCTACCGTAACGGAAATTCCGCCGCATCTTGCGTGCGCAATGCGTTCGTCGGTGTTTATGTTGGGACCGTTGCTTGCGGAAGCGGGAGAAGTCAGACTTTTCACTCCAGGCGGTTGCAGAATAGGCGCGCGGCCTCTCGACATACATTTCGACGGATTTTGCAAACTCGGCGCACGCGTAGAATACGGCGAAGATTACGTCAACTGTTCGGCGGACGGACTGAAAGGCGCGGACATCGTTCTCAAATATCCGAGCGTCGGAGCAACGGAAAATCTCGTTATGGCGGCAGTAAAGGCAAAAGGAACGACCAGACTCATAGGCGCGGCGCGAGAACCCGAGATATGTTCGCTTGTTCGACTGTTGCGCAAAATGGGCGCGGACATTTCGGGAGAGGGAACTCCCGTGATTACCGTTCGGGGCGTCGATACGCTGGAAGGCGCGACCTGTACGCCCGTTCCCGACAGAATAGTGACGGGTACGGTTATGGCGGCAGTTGCCGTTTGCGGCGGCAGAGTGGAGATTTCAAACGCAGACGCGTCGGTTATGGGTGCGGTAATTTCGCCTTTTCTCACGTCGCACACGTTTTTGGTGGAGCACGGCGGAGTTATGATATTCGAGAGTGACGGAATGCTCAATCCGACCGACATAGTCACGGGTCCGTATCCGTTGTTTCCGACCGATATGCAGGCGCCGTTTATGGCGTGTCAGTGTTATGCCTGCGGACTCAGCAGTATGCGCGAAACCGTTTTCGAAGACAGGTTTGCACACGTTCAGGAACTGCGCAAAATGGGCGCGGACATCGCACTTGCGGGAAATACCGCTTTCGTTGACGGAAGCCGCGGAATGTTCGGAGCAAAGATAAGCGCGGCGGATTTGCGCGGCGGAGCAGGGTTGATTGTAGCGGCTCTCGGCGCAAAGGGCGAAAGCCAGCTCGACGGATTGAGATACATAGACCGCGGATACGAAAAAATAGAAGAAACGTTCACCGCGCTCGGCGGAAAAATATCACGTGAAAAGGTCAAAATCGGCGATTAACGCCGATTTTGCACCGATTTCGGCGTTTTTTTGTCAAAATATTCTTTTTTTAACGCAAAATCATTGACACGTCATTTATTTATTATATAATAAAAATAGAATATAATATCTACGCGCGCTTATATGCGCGCTATCGGGGATTTATGAATCCGTTTACAAGCAAAGACATTGTCGTTCTCGACGTTACGTCCCGCCTTATGAGCGTTATGGTCGGCTGCAAAAAAGCGCAGTCCGTTTATGACGTAAAAGCCAGCGTCGACCGCGAATACGCAGGATTCTGCGACGGCGAGTGGCTGGACGAAAGCGAAACCGTCAGTGTGGCGGAAGAAGTTCTCACCGAAGCAATGAAAACTTCTCTTTCGCGCAGCAAACGCTTGTTTATCGGCGTGCCTGCGGAGTTCGTTACCGTGGTCAACAAACCCGTTTCCATAACTCTGGACAGAGTCCGCCGCATTATAGACGCGGATATAGACTATCTGCTCAAAAAGGGCAACACTTTTGCCGAAAGCGATTTCGAAGTCATCAACTCTTCCGCAATCTGCTATTCCGTCGATACGTCTGACAAACTCTATTTCGACGTGCGCGGTATGGTAGCGGGACGCGTTGAGTCCACGGTATCGTATATGCTGTGCGAAACGCGTTTTATGGACTTGTTCGCTTCCGTCGCAAGACGTTGCGGTTTCAAGGAAATCCGTTTTGTCGCTTCGCCGTGGGCGGAGGGCATTTCGCTTTTCGAGCGCGAACAGCGCGACGCGTCTTACGTCCTTGTCGACATCGGCTACATTTCGTCATTCATAGCCGTCGGAAGAGGAGAGGGACTCAGCGACCTCAAATCATTCTCTCTCGGCGGAGCGCACATATCGGCGGACATCTTCGAAGTTTTGCAGGTTCCTTACGAACTTGCCGAACGCGCAAAAGAACTCGTCGACCTCAATCTCAACTATGCGGACGACGCGGTTCTGGTTGCCGACAACGAATACACGGTGTTCGCGTCCGACGCTTGCGAAATCGTGAAAGCGCGGCTTGAAGTTTTTGCCGACCTCATCAAATCCGTGCTCGACAGTCTGGATTCGCCGACTTACGTTCCGATTTACCTTACGGGCGAGGGCATAACCGCAATCCGCGGTGCCAAAAAGTTCCTGAGTGAGGAAATCGGCAGAAACGTCGAGATATGCGCGCCCAAACTTCCCGGTTATTCGCGTCCCGACGACAGCTCCAAAGTTGCTTTGCTTGTCGTCGCGGACAACCTCTCCAAATCTAATATCGGAGAATATATCAAAAGAGTCATCAACGGAGGTAAACAATGATAGATTTCGAAAAATTCGGGTACTCCAACACTCCCGAACCCGAAACCGAAGACAATACATACGGTGTGGAAGAAGAACAGGAAGTGGACTACGGTCCCGTTCCGAGAAAAATCCCCGGTAAGGCGAACATTGTCGTAGTGGGTGTCGGCGGTGGCGGTAACAACGCCGTCAACAACATGATACGTGCGGGCATCAAGAGCGCAAGTTTCATCGTTATGAACACCGACATGCAGGCACTCAATATGTCCCTTGTCCCCGAAGAATGCAAAATTCAGCTCGGCGTGGGCAAAACGGGCGGTCTCGGTGCAGGCTCCAACCCCGAAATCGGCAAGCTCGCGGCCGAAGAGTCCCGCGAAGACATCAAAAAAGCACTCGAAGGCATTGACCTTCTGTTCATAACCGCAGGTATGGGCGGTGGAACGGGTACAGGTGCCGCTCCCGTAGTTGCCGAAATCGCGAAATCCATGGGCATTCTGACCGTTGCGGTCGTAACCAAACCCTTCAACTTCGAAGGTGCGCAACGTATGATGAACGCCGAAGCTGGTATCCGCAACCTCAAAAACTTCGTTGATACGCTGCTTATCATTCCCAATCAGAAACTCATCGAAGTCCTTGACAACAAAATCGGTTTCAAACGCGCGTTCGAAATCGCCGACGACGTTCTCCGTCAGGGCGTTCAGGGCGTCAGCGACGTTATAGCCAACCCCGAACTCATCAACCTCGACTTTGCAGACGTCAAGACCATTCTCAAAAAGAGAGGTCTTGCCCATATGGGTATCGGATACGGCAAAGGCGAAAAGAGAGTAATCGAAGCGGTTAGAAACGCGGTTTTCAGCCCTTTGCTTGAAACTGACATCGAAGGCGCAACCGGTATCATCGTCAACATCAGCGGCGGCGAAGATATGCTGCTCAGCGAAGTCACCGAAGCTTGCGAAATCGTCAAACAGGTTGTCGACCCGTCTGCAAACATCATATTCGGCACCGCATTCGTGCCCGACAAAAAAGACATCGAAATCACCATCATCGCAACGGGTTTCGTTGACAAGAACAGCGCGCCCGCGCGTTCGGTCGGTTCCGCTCCCGTGAGTGCGTCCAGACCCATTGCCGCGGCAATAGCCGACGCAGCGGCGGATACCGCGGATAAAGACGAAGAAACCGTCGAACCCGTACGTTCGGAATACAATCCCGACATATTTGCAAACCGTCCCACGTTCGGTCTCAGACAAAGCGCACCCGCGGAAGAACCCGCGCCCGCACCTCAACCTGCAGCACCCGTTCAACAGCCTGCACCTGCACCTCAACCTGCACCTCAGGCACCCGCAAGCGGAATTCAGTCCAGCCGTATAGACGTCGGCAACGCAGGCAGACAGGTTCCCGCGTTCCTGCGTCATCTGCGTCGCGACAGAGACTGACGGGTGATTGATTTGCCGAAATAAATCGCAGATTTTGGCAAAGTCAATCAAATCGGTTTATAACAGCACTTGTTTTACATAGTCACGGGTTTTACAACCCACGGGCATTACAACTTCGCAAGTTATAGTTCCGTCGGCTTTGTAATACCGCTAGCTTTATAACACCGCACAATTTGATTTTACATCAACAATTAAAAAGCCGCCGTTTGGCGGCTTTTTTTCGTTTTCGTATGTTTTTCAATGCTGAATGCAGAGACGGAGTGCAAAAAAAATTATGTAGTTTTCGAGTGTTTTGTTTGACGTGTGCCTTTGTTCGTCGGTGAGTTCTGTTCGATATGGGGGACGTGTTTAGTGTTGGGTTCTTTGGTTATCAACGGAAAGATTTTGCGCCGCGGCGTAGATATAATGCCGTTGTGAGTGTGTATGTGGAAGTCGTTTTGCTCAACAACCTTGCAATCGACGCGCTGCTCATTGCGGCGACGCTCACTTTGCGGCGACGGAAAATACGGAAACTGCGCTTTTTGTTTGCAGTATGTTTGTGTGCAAGCGTTGCCGTGGCGTATGCCGTGCTTCCCGAAGTGTGGCAGACAGTCATAAGAGTTGTGCTTGCACCGGTCGCAACGTTGATTTTCGACAAGTACAAGTCCTTGAAAGATTACATAATTTCGCTTGTGTTGTTTGCCGTGCTGACATTTGCTTTGGGCGGCGCCGTAAGCGGAATAGGATATCTCACAGGGATAATGCTCGAAGGCTATCTGATACTCGGAATAACGTCTTTTGCGGCGTTTTTGATGGTCATCGGCGTAAGATTGCTGTTGAAAATGCGCGCCAACACCAGCCGAAAAATCTGTACGGCAACGGTACATATTTTCGGCAAAAGCATATCGGTCAATGCGCTGTGCGACAGCGGAAACACGCTTACCGACGGCGTCAGCGGATTGCCTGTCGTGATTGCGTCCGAAGCCTTTGAAAAACTCGTGTCCGAAGGCGAAAAGATGGACTGCAAGCGGATTGAAGGGTTTGTTGAGTTGAAGACCGTAAGCGGCGAAGCAAGTCTTCCGATAATCGGCGTAGAAGAAATCGAAGTCGGCGGCAAACGCTGTAAAGCTTACGCCGCACTTTCGGGAAAGACATTCGACGGATACGAACTGATATTGCAGAATACGATGTTCTGAAACTAACCGATATTGCAAATGCTACGTCCGAATGCGATGTGCCGAATGATAAAGGTTTGCGTGACGATGTTGTTAGTTTGGGGTGAAAAATGAAATTGAGAGAACTTATAGCAAAAATTCTGCGTTTTCTGGGGTTTTCGAAGCCCTGCAATGTAGACTACATATCCACGGGAGAAGCGTTGCCTTCGCCGATGACGCCCGAAGAAGAGGCAAAGACGGTTGAAGAGTATATGAACGGCAGCGACGAAGCGCGGTTGAAGCTCATAGAACGCAACTTGCGGCTTGTGGTGTACATAGCAAAGCGTTTTGACAATACGGGTGTAGACCTCGAAGACCTGATTTCCATAGGCACGATAGGGCTTATAAAGGCGGTAGGGAGTTTCAAACCCGACAAGAACATCAAACTTGCGACTTTTGCGTCGAGATGTATCGAGAACGAAATATTGATGTATCTGCGCAAGATGGCACGCGTGCGTACCGAGGTAAGTCTTGACGAGCCGCTGAACGTCGATTGGGAGGGCAACGTTCTTTTGCTGAGCGACGTACTCGGCACCGAACCCGACTCCATTTACAAGGACGTAGAACTGTCGGCGGAAAAAGAAATGCTGCGCGAAACTTTTTCGCGGTTGCCCGAACGTGAAAGACAGATTGTCGAACTGCGTTTCGGACTTGACGGAAAAGAGGAGATGACCCAAAAGGAAATCGCCGAGATGATGGGGATATCGCAATCCTACATTTCGCGACTGGAAAAGAAGATTGTGTCTTCGCTGAAAAAAGAAATTGCAAAACTCGGCTGACAGCGCATAAAAGTCGTAAAACTGCCAAAACTATTCTAAAAATCGGCAAAATGTATTATACTTTTGTGCGATAACGAGAATACTTTGACTTGAAAATCGACTGTTCAGTGCGTTTTATTCAGCGGACGGTGACACTCTTAGAAAGCCTTTGTGTATTGTGATTGGCGCGTAAATGCGTGAGCAAAACGCAATTCCGACAGATTTTCGGCAACAAAACCTTACATAATATTGACGTAAAAATTTTACGGAAAAGCCTTCTACATATTTAATGCAGGAGGCTTTTTTATGAGCAGAGTCACTATATGCGGAGTGGATACGGGAAGTCTTCCGAGGCTTACCGTCAGCGAAAGCGACAGGTTGCTTGAACTCATAGAACAGGGGGACTCCGCCGCAAAAGAATTGTTTTTGCGTGCAAATATGAGGCTTGTTCTGTCTGTGGTCGGACGGTTTTCTAAGTCCTCGGAATGTGCCGACGACCTTTTTCAGGCGGGTATGGTCGGAATGATGAAGGCGCTTGCCAACTTCGACAGAACGCTCGGAATGCGATTTTCCACTTACGCCGTGCCTATGATTATAGGCGAAATCAAAAGAAGTCTGCGCGACAGAACGGGCATAAAGGTTCCGCGCAGTATGCGCGATACGGCTTATCAGGCCTTGAAAGCTCGTGAAAAAATCGTGGAAAGCACGTCAAAAGAGCCCGAACTTGTGGAAATTGCCGACGAAATCGGCGTTTCTATCAGACAGGTTGCGTGTGCGCTGGACGCTGTAAGCGAACCTGTGTCTTTCTTCGAACCCGTTTTTTCGGACGGCGACGAAGGTATGCAACTTTTCGACCAGATTGCCGACAAAAAGGAAAACGCAGATAACTGGGCGGAAAAAATTGCTTTGCTCGAAGCGCTTAAATGCGTGCCCGAACGCGAGATGTGCGTACTCCGAATGAGATATTTCGAAGGAAAAACGCAAACAGAAATCAGCAGAGCGGTGGGTGTAAGTCAGGCACAGGTAAGCCGACTTGAAAAATCCGCCGTAGACCGACTGAAAAAACTGCTTTCGGAATGACATTTTGGATTTATCATCCAGGGAATTCCAAAAGAAAAGATTTATTGCGGAAAAAAAGAGTTGTTGCGGAAGAAGTTGTTTTGCTAAAAAGCCGACGGTAAACTGACCGTCGGCAACTATTTTGGTAAAATTTTCCGCAAACCGTCGTCGATTGACGTTTTGGTTCGCCGTTTTTAGCTGTGATTTGTTTTGCTGCGTTTTCGGTTCGCCGTCAGTAAAACAGTCTGAAAAATGCTTTTCCGAAACAGTATTTCAATGTAGCGCGCACTTTTAGTGCGCGTTTTACGGTTTCGAAAGTAGTATTTTGTCCGCTTGCTTGCCGATTTTCGGCGTTTTTATTTGACGTAGTATTCGTCATCGTCCGTTTCTCCTTCTTTGCATACCGATACGCCGCCTACCATTTCGACAAGTATTACGTCGCCGCCGATTTTCACTATGTTGTTCCACGGTATGAATATGTTGTCCGACGACGTGAAACTCTTGAAAAAGCTTTTTTTGCCGGGGACCACAAGCCCGAGTATTCTGCCGCACGCGGTGAAAACCATATCGCAGGTATGCCCGAGTTGACGCCCGTCCGCAACGTTGACGACCTGCTTTTCTGCCAATTCCGAAAAAGAGTACTGCTTGACGTTCATACCAAAGGTTATGTGTGCCGTTTGCGCTTTATGCTAAATATTGTTTTTTTTGTCAAATTCTTTACATCGACCGCTATATATTGTATAATCTATACAATCAAAATACGAAAATTGCAAAGAGGATTGCGATATGAAATGCATATATTGCGGGTGTATGGACAGCAAAGTCGTGGACAGCAGACAGAACGAAGAGGGCACCTCTATTCGTCGCCGTCGCGAATGTGAAAGTTGCGGCAAAAGATTTACGACATACGAGACGATAGAGTACACGCCCGTTCTCGTCGTGAAAAAAGACGGTTCCCGTCAGGCGTTTGACATTGCCAAAGTCAAAATGGGCATCATGAAAGCCTGCGAAAAGCGTCCCATTTCCATGACTGCCATTGACAAAATGGTGACGGAAATTCAGCGCAAAGTGCTCAATTCGCTCGAACAGGAAGTTTCTTCGTCATATATCGGCGACCTTGTCATGGAACAGTTGCGCGAAATCGACGACGTTGCTTACGTGCGTTATGCGTCCGTGCACCGTCAATTCAAGGACATAAACACGTTGCTCAACGAAATCGAGGAACTCGTAAAGCTCAAAGACAACCTCGACAAAAAGAAATAAAGTGTAGTTTGTTTTAATCGGCAGAATACAAATTAAGCAATCCTTTGGATTGCTTTTTTTATGTACGGCGTTGGTTTCGGTTGTTGAGGTTGTTGCTTATTTAAGCGTTTATGATTGCTTTGCCGCGCGGTTTGTCAAAAATTTTCCGTCAGGCGCATATTATGTACAACCTTGGAGGGTGTAATGGCGCTTGAAAGTCTTTTTTTGTTGTTGAAAAACCTTGTCATCTTTTCGTCTTACGTCACCGATAAAAGTTCTTTTCCGAAGCCGCTTTCAAAGGAAAAGGAAGCCGAATACATACTGAAAGCCGAACAAGGCGACGAAGAAGCCAAAGAAATTCTCATCAAACACAATTTGCGCCTTGTTGCGCACATCGCAAAAAAATATTCAAACTACGGCGACAACGACGAGCTCATTTCCGTGGGTTCAATCGGGCTTATAAAAGCTGTCAACAGTTTCAATCACACCAAAGGCACGCAGCTTGCGACATATGCTTCGCGGTGTATAGAAAACGAAATTCTGATGACCATGCGCGTGACGAAAAAGCACCGTTCCAACGTTTCGCTCAACGAACCCGTGGGAGTAGACAGGGACGGCAACGAACTTACGATAATGGATGTGCTTGCCGAAGCCGGGTCGGTTATCGACGACGTGGAGAGCAATATCCTTATGGAAAGGCTGCTTGAAATAACCGGCAAGTGCCTGAACGAAAGGGAATACGAGATAATCCGTCTGCGTTACGGGCTGGGCGGTGCTCCCGCGCTCACTCAAAGGGAAGTGGCGGCAAAGTTCGGGATATCGCGTTCCTACGTGTCGCGTATAGAAAAACACGCTCTCGGCAAAATCAAAGCCAACATAGACGCGGAAGAACTCTATTTCTGACGCTGGTCTGACAGAATTTTTAAGACGCACTTTGAGATAAGGTCGTTTAGGTATCGGCAACAGGCTTTCGGACACCTCGATGCTGTCCGAAGCGTTTGGTGTTTTTTCCGACTTTTCCGCATCGTACGCTTGCATTTTTCGTGCGGTGTATGCGTGCGGAACAGTCGGTCGTTTTGAAGATAGCCCGAAAATTCTAGACTATTATATATTAAAATAACTATTGACAGGTCGGGGTTTTGGCTATATAATGCACAAGGTTGCGGCGCCGGTTCGCCTCAACACGACTGAATCCTAACGAGGGTTGTATGAAAAAGTACGATATTTGTATAGTCGGCGCAGGTCCTGCGGGTATTTTTACGGCAATCGAACTCATCAGACGCGGTTGCGACAAAAAGATGATTATCATCGAAAAAGGGCAGCCTGTTGAAAAACGTAAGTGCCCCAAGGCATACGGAGGTCCTTGCAGAAACTGCAAGCCTTACTGCCATATCACTACGGGATTTTCGGGAGCGGGCGCGTTTTCGGACGGCAAACTCTCGCTGTCTTACGAAGTAGGCGGCGAACTTCCCGAACTCATCGGTCACGATTTCGCGCAGGAACTCATCAACTATACGGACAAAATCTATCTCGAATTCGGTGCGGACGAGCATATCGAAGGACTCGGCAACGAAGATAAAGTCAAAGAAATCCGTAAAAAGGCAATCAAAGCGGGTCTTAAACTCGTCGATTGTCCCATTCGCCATATGGGAACGGAAAAAGCGCAGGGCATTTATCTTGCAATCGAAAATTATCTGCGCGACCACGGCGTTGAAATGATGTTCGGCGCGCAATGCAACAACATCATTCTCGAAGACAATGTCTGCAAAGGCGTTATCGTCGAAGACGCAAAGGGCAACGTAAGCAGTATCGAAGCCGACAAAACCATTATCGCGACAGGCAGAAGGGGAGCCGACTGGCTGGAAAAAATGTGCGCGCAACACAACATCGCGCACGGTCCCGGCGTTGTCGATATCGGCGTTCGCGTCGAAGTCCGCAACGAGATTATGGAAGAGGTCAACTCCGTGCTTTACGAGTCCAAGCTGATAGGTTATCCCGCACCTTTCAAAAACAAAGTGAGAATATTCTGTCAGAACCCCGGCGGTTTCGTGTCGCAGGAAAACTACGACAACGACCTTGCCGTCGTTAACGGACACAGCTACAAGGAACTCAAAAGCGAAAACACGAACCTCGCTATTTTGTGCTCGCACTCCTTCAATCAGCCTTTCAATCAGCCTATCGAATACGCGCAGAAAGTCGGTGAACTCACCAACATGCTCGGCGCGGGCAAAATCCTCGTTCAGCGTTACGGCGACATTCTCGCGGGAAAACGCACGTGGCAGAAAGAACTCGGAATGTCCAACGTCCGTCCCACGCTCAAAGACGCGGTTGCAGGCGACATCACGGCGGCAATGCCTTACCGTGCAATGACCAACATAATCAACTTCATTCAGGCGGTCGACGAAGTCGTGCCCGGATTTGCGGGATACGAAACCCTGCTTTATTCGCCCGAACTCAAATTTTACAGCAACAAAATCAAAATGGACGAAAAACTCAACACGTCCATCGGAGGTTTGCATTGCCTCGGCGACAGCAGCGGTTGGACGCGCGGTCTGATGATGGCGTCGGTTATGGGTGTGCTTATGGCGCGTACGATTGCCGAAGACAGCGCAAAATGACCGAAACCGTTTTCCGACGATTGATGTCGTGAAAACGCAAAAGACGAATTGAAATCGAACAACAAAAATCAAAGGCGGCGACTGCCGCCTTTTTTGTTGTGTTTTGTTATGCTTTGCAACTCACTAATCGCCTAAATGTGCAGACGAAAAGATGTTCAGTTGCCGATTGAAACACGTTCCATTTTTTTCCACACAAATCAAGCCATAGCTTCGCAAACAATATCACTATGAGAAGATTTTGGAATTTTTGTGTAGCAGTCGCGGTTTTAGTCGCGTTGTTTGCCCTCGGAACGGGCGTTCCCACCGAAACGGCTTTTGCAGAACCCAGATACGTTTATGTCGGCGGCAATCCCATAGGGATTGCAATCGGCGCGGACGGTCTTATAGTTACGGGAGTAGGCGCGGTCGAAACCGAAAACGGAGCCGTTTTTCCCGTGGGTGAAAGCGTTTCGAAAGGCGACGTGATAAAAGCCGTAGACGGCGTCAAGGTTTCCAATATGTACGATTTCCGCAAACGTATCTCGGCGGTAGGCGACGCTGTTACACTTACGATAGAAAGGAACGGAGAAACGTTCGACCTGAAAGTCACGCCCGCCCTTGAACGTACAAGCGGAACAAAAAGGCTGGGACTTATGCTGAAAGAGGACATCGGCGGAGTCGGAACGCTTACGTTTGTTACGGAGAGCGGAGCGTACGCCGCGCTCGGACACCATATTTACGATCCCGAAACGGGGCTTTGCGACAGTTTGCAGAAAGGTAAAATTTTCGACGTGGAAATCGAGAACGTCGTCAAAGGTCAGAAAGGTAAGGCAGGCGGATTGCAGGCAAGCATAAATAGGCTCGACACCCCTGTCGGCGAGAACGTGAGCAATACGGAAATCGGCATTTACGGTATTTATAATTCCGAAGAAAAAGGCGAAAAAATCCGTGTTGCGGGAAGAGGCGAAGCCAGAATGGGACATGCGCAGGTTCTCACCACGCTTAACGGCACCGAACCCGAACTTTACGACATCGACATCGTGAAAGTAGTTCCGCAGAAAGACGGTGAAAGCAAAGGGCTTGTGCTTTCCGTGCGCGACGAAAAGCTGCTTGAAAAGGCGGGCGGAATAGTGCAGGGAATGAGCGGAAGTCCGATAATCCAGAACGGAGTTCTGATTGGCGCGGTCACGCACGTTTTCGTGTCCGACCCGACGCGCGGATACGGTGTGCACGCCGAGTTTATGCTGAACAAAGCGGAAGCCGTTGCGGCAGAATACGGGCAAAAGCAAAAAGCCGCCTATGGCGACTTTTTCGGAGGAGATATCTACGGGCAAAAAGAGGCGGCTTAGTTTGCCGCCTCTGCGGTGCTCTGAAAGTTTTCGGCACCCGCCGCAAGCCGTTCGAGTGCAGTAAGCACGAACTGTTTGTTGGTGGGTTTTCCTTTGTCTTCGTCGAGAGTTTCGCCGAACTCTTTGTACAGTACGTCGACGTCGCCTCTCAACCACGCCGCGGATATGGCGTTCTGAATGTCTTTTTCTATGCTTGCTTCGCCCACTCCGAACTCTTCGGCGAGTTTCTTGTAGCCGCAGTATTTCAGCGGCATAATCTCCGCGCCTTCTTCGGCAAGCGATATAAGCCTTGCAAGCAGGTGATAACCTTTCAGGTTGGGTTGAAATCCGAGTTTTAACAGATACATTTTTATACGGGCACGTGAATTAACCATGGCGTCAGTTTACCATTCCAGAACAGGCGATTTTTGATATAGATTGCACCAAATTCGCGCAAGTTGGCGAAGAGTGTCAATCTCCCGAATATACGCGGCTTTCACGGCATAAAATTCGGTATGAAATATACCAACTTACGCACGGCGGTAAGCATAGTAAAAGACTTCTGCCGCAACAACAAAAAAAGCGTAATCAGCTTTTGCGCGGTGTTCGTCGTGGGGTTGATTGCGGGCATTTTCATAACCGTGAACGCCGCGGGCGGAGAGTTCGAACAGGTGGCGCGCGCGGATATGGAACTCAGCGCGGTCAAAGTGTTTTTCACGTCCTCGTTTATGGTTGCGATAGGGTATGCGGTAATTCTGGTTTCCGCGGCGGCTCCGTCGCTCGTATTCGTCGGACTTGTGCCTTTCTGCGTGCTCGGTTACTATACGGGGAAATATCTTTGTCTGCTTGCGGCGTGCTACGGCGCGCTCGGCATCGTAAACCTTGTCATAATCTATCTTCCGTTCTTTTTCCTGACCATGATTTTCATGATTGTCGCGGGTGTCAAAGCCGTAACGGCGGTCGGCTGCAACAAAATGAAAAACTGTCTGTTTTCCTTGCTCAAAATATACGGACTGAACGTCGGGGTGGACTTTGTGCTTTTCGTGATAATAGGTGCGTTCGCAAAGGTAATCGTGGTCGGGTTCTAGTCGGAGAGAGAATAAATAACGTTGCATAATCGCCGAGGATTTACGCAAACTAGCGCCGAGGTGTATTATGCAAAAAACCGACAGACAAATTTTTATACGAACAACGGTCGCGGTTATGGCAGTATTGCTCATCGCGACGGCTATGATAGCGGCGGTGTTTTCCGCGACGCCCGCAACCGCTTTTGCGGACGGTTTTTCGGTGGAAGGCAAAGCCGCATATCTTGTGGACACGGCGACGGGAACGGTGCTTTATGCAAAGAACGAGAACGAACGCCTGCCCATTGCGAGCATGGTGAAAATCATGACCGCGCTTTTAACTCTCGAAGCCATTGACGCGGGAGAACTTTCGCCCGACGAAGAAGTGTTTGTCAGCGACAATGCGGCGTCTATGGGCGGTTCGCAGATTTTCCTTGACGCAAACACCAAACACAAAGCGGGCAATTTGCTCAAATCCGTTATAGTGGCGTCGGCAAACGACAGTTGCGTAGCGCTTGCGGAAAGATTGCAGGGCAGTGTCGAAGGGTTCGTCGCGGCTATGAACACGCGCGCTGCCGAACTCGGAATGAAGGACACCAACTTCGTCAACTGCACGGGACTTCCCGCGGCCGAAGGATTTTCCACGGCAAAAGACGTTTCCCTTATGTTCCGCGAACTCGTCAAACACCCGCTGTATTTCGAATACGCCAAGGTATGGCTCGAAGATTATACGCACCCCGACGGCAGAACCACGACCATGACCAACACCAACAAACTCGTGCGTTTCTACAACGGTTGCGACGGCGGTAAAACCGGATTTACTTCCGAAGCCAAGTTCTGTCTTGCCGCAACCGCGGCACGCGACGATATGCGCGTTGTGGCGGTCGTTATAGGCGCGGACAGTTCTCAGGGCAGGTTCGGTGCGGTGAGCAATATGTTCAACCACGCCTTTGGCAACTATCAGGTGCGCAAACTCATAACGAGAGGCGAACTGATTGATAAATCCGTCAAGGTTTCCGTCGGCAAAACCAAATCCGTCGAACTTACGGTATCCGACGACGTCGCGGTGTTCGACAAACGCGGCGACAAGTCCGAATACGAACTTCGCTACGAACTTCCCGAAAAAATCAAAGCGCCCGTAAGACAGGGTGACGTAATCGGCAAAGGTTTCGTGGTCAAAAACGGAGAAGTTGTCAAAGAATTCGACGTGGTTTCCGCACAGGACGTAAAACGCGCAAGCCTTTGGGATTTGTTCAAGAGAATAGGAAGCGCAAGATAAGCGCAAAACTCCGATATATCAGCAAAACGCCGCTATTGCGGCGTTTTGTTTTGCTTTGCATTTATACGCGTTGTGTTTCGGCGGGGAGTAGGCGGATGAGGGGAGTAGGCAGAGGCGGAAAGTAAGGCAGGAAGGTGTCGAACAAAGTACTGTCACGGCTTTGCTTTATATGGCGAAAATACTATTTGTTTGACATAAAGGCGCGTGCGTGATAAAATATCAAAGATATTAAGGAGCACTTACGATGAATACTCGCGACACACTTTACGTCAGACAAGGCAGTCTTTACATAGGCGATTTCAAAGCGTCCGACCTTGCGGCGCGTTTCGGCACGCCTCTTTACGTTATGGACGCGGCATATATCCGCGAAGTTTGTTCGGCGTTCGTAAAAGCAATGGCTACTTACGGCGACGGCGCGGTTGCGTTTGCAAACAAAGCGTTTGCCACCGTTGCCACGGCAAGAATGGCGGCTAAACTCGGACTTTGGTTCGACGTCGTTTCTGGCGGTGAATTGTACCTTGTCAAATCTGCGGGCGCGGATATGAAAAAGGTGCTTTTTCACGGCAACAACAAGACGGAAAAGGAAATCGACGAAGGACTTGCCGACGGTATAGGGTATTTTGTCGTAGACAGTTTCCACGAACTCGAACTGCTTGACGCAAAAGCCGCGGCACTCGGAGTGGTGCAGGACGTTCTCGTGAGAGTGAACCCCGGCGTATCCGCGCACACTCACGAAGCCGTCGCGACGGCAACTCCGCTCAGCAAATTCGGTTTCGGCGTGGACGGCAACGCTTTTGACGTGATAAGCGACATTACCCGCCGCAAAAACGTCAGATACCGCGGTATTCACGTGCACATCGGTTCGCAGATTTACGACCATTCGTCGTACGACCTTGCAATCGACATCATCACCGATTTTATGAAAAAACTCCGCGACGCGGGCATTTCGACGGAAATTCTCGATATGGGCGGAGGATACGGCATTTATTACACGGACGAAGACCCGAAATTTACGCCCAAACGCTATGCGTACACGGTCGAGAACATCGGAAGACGCGTTGCCGCGGACTGCGAACGCAAGTCGCTCGACAAGCCTTTCCTCATTGTCGAACCGGGCAGAAGCATAGTCGGCGAAGCGGGCGTAACGCTTTACACCGTGGGCGCAATCAAGGATTTCCCCGGCGTGAAGAAGTACGTTGCAATAGACGGCGGCATGTTCGACAATCCGCGTTATGCGCTTTACGAGTCCAAGTATTCCGCCTGTCTTGCGGACAAAGCGGACAAACCCGCGGACGAAACCGTAACAATCGCGGGGAAATGCTGTGAAAGCGGCGATATAATCGCAAAAGACATACCTTTGCAGCACGCAGAAGCGGGCGATATTCTCGCCGTGTTCTCGACGGGCGCTTACAACTATTCGATGGCGTCCAACTACAACCTCAACGCAGTGCCGCCCGTGGTGCTGGTTGACGGCGACAAAGCGGATTATATCGTAAAACCGCAGACATACCGCGATTTGCTCCGAAACAACGAGGTTCCCGATTGGCTGATTTGACGAACGGATACGACGAAGAGCTTTCCCGTGCGGACGTGAACACGTCGGCGGAAAATGCGGACGCGGCAGACGCCGCGGATTTTTCCGTTGCCGAAAACGCCGTCGAGAGTGAAGTTCAAACCGCGTCGGACGTTCAAACGACAGAAACCCAAACGGCAGAAGTTCAAACCGTGGCGGAAGAGCGGACAACGGAAGAGCAGACGGAAGCGATAAACGCCGCAGAGAAAAGTCCGACCGCACCGCCGCGCGCCGAAAAAAATCCCTTTGACAGGGACGGTTTTCACGGCGAAGTGGTGACGGAAGCCGTCGTACACGAACACAAACTGCCCAAGTCGTCCGAAAAATCGGCAACAATCGAAGCCGCCGAAGCTATAGTCGCCGAAGGCGAAATGACGGACTCCGAGTACATAGCGGGACTCAAACCCGTCATTCACTATCATCTCAGCGATTTCGACGGTCCTCTCGACCTTCTTCTGGAACTTATCAAAGACGCAAAAATCAGAATAGAAGACATTTTCGTGTCCGACGTCACACGTCAGTACGTCGAAATAATCAAAAACACTCCGAAAGAAGAGTTCGACTTCGAGTATGCGGGAGAGTTCATCACGCTTGCCGCGGAACTCGTCTATCTCAAATCCCTGCGCACGCTCCCTGCGGACGACGAGGACGAGGAGTATTACGACGACCCCGAAATGCAGCGTGCCGCACTCATCAACAAAATCAAAGAGTACGCGTTGATGAAAGAGCAGTCCGAAAAACTCCGTGCGATAGAAACGATAAACCGTTTTTACCGTATGCCTGTTTACACCGAGAAGGACTACCGCGTTTGCCTTACCAACTTTTCTTTGCCCAAACTCGTGAGCGCGCTTGCGCGCGTTATGGTAAATGCGGAACAGAGAGAGCGGTCTTTCATTCCCAAAAAGGTTATGCAGGACAAGTTTTCGGTTGCGGAGCAGATGCAGCATATCGTCGAACTGATTTCGCTGTACGGGTCGTTTACGTTCACGTCGTTGTTTGAGCCCGACTTTGACCGCAACGACATAGTGACGACTTTCCTTGCCGTGCTCGAACTGCTCAAATACGGCAGACTGCGCGCCGAACAGGAAGAACTTTTCGGAGAAATAATGCTTTACGCCGTCGAAGGCGCGGACGAAACGCCTTTGGTTTTCGAGGAGGAAAACGATGGAAAATATTAAAAACGTGGTCGAGGCTCTGGTCTTTTCTTCCGGTTCGCCCATTGCGAAAAGAGATTTGATTGAGAAACTGCCCGAACTTACAGGCAGTCAGCTCAATTCCATAATCAAGGATTTGCAGAAAAAGTACAGCGGCGACTGCGGACTGTTGCTTCTCGAATTCAACGGAAAACTGCAATTCAGTTCCAATCCTAAGTACGGCGAAGTCGTTGCGGACATTCTCACTCCGCTGCGCGAAAAAGAACTCAGCAAAACCCTTCTCGAAGTGCTTTCCACAATTGCGTACAAACAGCCGATTACCAGAATGGAAATCGACGATATGCGCGGCGGCACGTCCTGCGAATATGCGATTACGGGACTGCTCAAAGCGGGGCTCATCGAAGTTGTCGGCAGAAAAGACACGGTCGGTCGTCCTTTCCTTTACGGAACGACGGACGAATTCCTCAAAAAGTTCCAGTTGCAGAGCATAGAGGATTTGCCCGACCTTGCCGAAGTTATGGAAAAGTTGCAGGAAATCTACGCTCCCGCACAGGAAACGCTGTTCCACAACCGTACGCTTTACGACGAAGACGGCAACCTTATCGAGGACAACGAAGACGCGCTTGCCGCGGCTGACATCGAAGAGGAAGAAATCCCCTACTTCCTGCAAGGCGAGGAGTTCGAAGTCATAGAATAACCCGCAAACCTTGCTCCGCAGACCGAAAAGGACGAGAACGTTTCGGCAGAGCGGAAACAAATACCGTCAAACCGAATTTTATACATAATTTTCCGACTAAACGCCACAATAACAACGTGGCGTTTTTTGTTGTGCTTTTATCCGTCGAAGCGTTGCTTTTGCTGCTTACCGCACCTTGGAAAATCAGCGTACAGGGCTACTTTTCCTTGGAGCGTCCCTGCCTTCTCGTAAAGGTGTCGCTGGGCAGATTAAGGCTTGTGTCCATAAAGGCAAGCATTAAAAAAGAGCGCGTTAGAATATCGGTAAACGGCAAAAAACCGAAAAAACGCAAAAGTCGAATGCACTTGCCGCAAGGCGCGGTGTCGAAGGTAATGAAAGCCTTTGCGGAAATGCGGATAATGCGTGCGGGCGACGTGTCGTTGTACGTCGGCGCGCAAGAGGCGTTGACGGGTGCTCTCGGCGTCAGCGCGGTGGAAAACGCTTTCCGCGACGTATTGCGCGGCAAGGGGCGTTCTGCGGTTTTCTGGGACTGCGAAAGACAACGCCTTGACCTCGATTTGCGGCTGGGACTGCGAATTTCGCTGTTGCAGACCGCGATAATCGGGCTTTCGGTCGTGTCCCGCAAAAAGCGGTGATTTGACGGTTTTCCGTCCGAGGAATGAGAAATTGCGGTTTTCTTTTTCCGAACCCGCAAGGGCGTATTTTACATAAGATTTACGGAGAGAATTATGAAAGGTTTTGAAGAAATACTCAATTCTACCATAGAGCATATGCGGCGTATTTCGGACTCCGACGCGGTTGTGGGTAAACCCGTTATTACGGAGGACGGAGTTGTCGTGTTGCCCGTAAGTAAAGTCAGTTACGGTTTCGTGGTCGGCGGTGGGGAATACAGCGAGTCGTCGCCCAAAACCCGACACGACGATTATCCGCACGCGGCGGCAAGCGGTGGCGGTATAACCGTGACGCCTATGGGATTTCTCGTGTGCGGCAAGGAAAAGAAGTTCATAAGCGTGGACAAAACTTCCTGCGACGACAAGTGGAAAGACCTTGCACGCGCGGCGTTCAGAGCTATCAAAAGAGGTGACGAAGATGAATAATTCCGCAAAAGAGTTCAATCCGCGCAGCGCGTTTCTGCGTTTTTTCGCAATAACGCTCATCGTGTGCGCGTTTCTCACCGCGTACGCGTTTTCCGTCTACAAACCGAAAAAAGCCGACGCGGCGGCACATTCGGGTGCGGTTGTCATCGAGGCGTCGACTGGCAGGGTGCTTTATTCGGACAATATGAACGTTCGCACATACCCCGCGAGCACTACGAAAATACTTACCGCGCTTGTCACTCTGGAAAATATTCCGCTTGATACGGTGGTAACTGTTCCCGACTGTGCGGCAGGGGTTGAGGGCTCGTCAATTTATTTGAGAAAAGGCGAAAAACTCACCATAGGTGAGTTGTTGTACGGGCTTATGCTCAGAAGCGGCAACGACGCCGCCGTCGCGCTTGCCGTTTCCGTTGCGGGAAGCATAGAAAAATTCGCCGATATGATGAACGACAGGGCGGTGCGTTGCGGTGCCGTGAACAGTAACTTCGTCAATCCTCACGGACTGCACGACGACAACCATTACACTACGGCGTACGACCTTGCGCTCATTACAGCAGAAGCCTACAAAAACGCCGATTTCATACGTATTGTCGCGACAAAGAGCGTTACGATAAACGGAGCGGAAGGCAAACGTTATCTTTCCAACAAAAACAAACTGCTCACGACTTTCGACGGGGCGAACGGAGTCAAGACGGGGTACACGACAAAGAGCGGTCGTTGTCTGGTCGGCGGCGCGGAACGCGACGGAATGCAGCTCATATCCGTTGTGCTCAACCGCTACGATATGTGGGAAGCGACCAAAAAACTGCTCGAAGACGCATTTGCAACGTACGAAATGAGAGAATTGCCCGTCCTGCCATTCCCCGACGAGAACGCGGGTAACCTGCGCGTCGACGTGAAAGTGGGCGACGACGGAGAGCTTACACCGTCCTTTTATCCCGTGAAAAAGGACGGAAGCGAAATTCCTTACGCCGTTTACGGCGGCTGAACGGGCGTACCGGTCGCGGCAACCAGATTTATTCCGAGATTTTGCAAATCGGCGTTCGACAACCAAAGACAAACAAATCTTTCTCGGAAAGCGCAAAAGGCAAATCGGGCAGGGCGGCGACATATGTACTGTTATAACGCGCGGAACGCTTGATTTTATATCATATACTATGTATAATGCTACTATCTCAACGGATGGTAGCATTATATGCGTTTGAACAAGTTTCTCGCCGAATGCGGCGTGTGTTCCAGAAGAAAAGCCGACGAAATTATCGCCGAAGGCAGGGTTACGGTCAACCGTAAAACCGTATCCGAAATGGGCTTTGACGTCGACGAAAAGAAAGACGTCGTGTATCTCGACGGCAAAAAAATCGTTCCCGTCACCCATTACGAATACATTATGTTCAACAAGCCGAAGGGCTGCGTAACCACTATGTCCGACGACAAGGGCAGAAAGACGGTTTACGACTTTATCGGCAGAGAAAAAAGGCTTGTTCCCGTGGGACGTCTGGACTATGACAGCGAAGGGCTGCTGCTTTTCACCAACGACGGCGAACTCACGCACAAACTCACTCACCCCAGCAACGAAATTCCCAAAACCTATGTCGTCAAAATCGAGGGCGAAATTTCCGAAAGCGATATGGCGACATTGCGAAAAGGCGTCACCGTGAACGGCGTCAAATATTCGCGTTGCAAGGTCAAGTTTACGGGAGAAGAAAACGGGTTGAGCCGTCTCGAAGTCGTCATTTTCGAGGGCAAGAACAGAGAAATCAGAAGAATGTTCGAAGCCGTCGAAAAGAACGTCGTTTTCCTCAAACGCGTGGCAATAGGCGACTTGCGTCTGGGCGGACTGTCCAGAGGCGGGTTCAGGGAACTCAACGAATTCGAAGTGGATTATCTCAAACGTCTTTGACGTTTGAAAGAGGATATTATGCGGATTTTGTTATCCAACGACGACGGTTATTTTTCCGAGGGGTTGCTCAAACTCGCGCTTGCGCTTGCGCCGCACCATGACGTGCACGTCAGCGCTCCCGACTCCGAAAAATCGGGCGCGGGACACGCGCTGACTTTCGGTGAGGGCATAGTCTGGAAACGCGTCTCGGAAAACGAACTCGAAGTATGCGGCGAGAAAATCGCAATTCCCTGTCATTCCGTGCAGGGGTCTCCCGCAGACGCCGTCAAATTCGCGATTGAACATATTTATGCGGGCGAACCTTTCGACCTTGTGATTTCGGGCATAAACACCGTTCTCAACGTCGGTTCGGACGTGATATATTCGGGCACTTTCGGTGCGGCGGAAGAGGGTACAATCCTCGGCGTTCCCTCAATTGCGCTTTCCGCAAGGGTTGCGGAAGGCGGTTACGACGCGGCAATCGATTTCATCGTCGCAAATCTCGACGCTCTTTACAAACTCATTCCCCCTATGGTTACGCTCAACGTAAACGTTCCTTTCGGCGACAAGGAACGCCTGAAAGGCGTTGCGGTCGCGCCGCTCGGCATACGTCGGTATAAAGACTGGTACGAAGAGCACCGCGACGGCAGGTTCAGACTGAACGGTTATCCTTTCGACTGTTCCGAAAACCCCCAAGACGACGACTGCAAGATGTCGGACAGAGGATACATAACAATAACCCCCGTGAAAATCCCCGACACCGATTGCGCGACTATGGAAAAACTTCGCCGTGTGGAGTGGAAACTGTGAGCACGCTGATTATCGGAGCCGGAGCGGCGGGTTGTCTTTGCGCCGTATTGTGCGCTCGTGGGGGAGAGCGCGTGACATTGCTCGAAAAGAACGAGAAAACGGGCAAAAAGCTGTTTATAACTGGAAAAGGCAGATGTAACGTTACCGCCGATTATCCGCCCGACGAATTTCTGTCGGGAGTGGTACACGGAGAAAAATTCCTGCGTTCCGCGATTTATTCTTTTACTCCCGAAAATACAAAAGAATTTTTCCGCGATTTGGGCGTCGAACTGGTTACCGAACGCGGCAACCGCGTTTTTCCCGCGTCGGGCAAATCGTCGGACATAACCCGCGCTTTCGACCGTGCGCTCAAAGCCGCGGGAGTAGACGTAAAACTGGACTCCGAAGTCAAATCCGTAAAATTTGAAAACAAAGTTTTCAAAGTGCTTACGGCGGACGGCAAGGAATACACAGCCGACAACGTTGTGGTAGCTACGGGCGGAAAGAGTTATCCCGCAACGGGTTCCACGGGCGACGGCTACGAAATAGCAAAAAGTTTCGGACATACCGTTGTAAAACCCGTGCCTTCGCTTGCGTCGTTGTTCACCGAAGAAAGCGTGCGCGAACTATGCGGAATATCATTGAAAAACGTCACTTTGTCGGCAGTCACCGCCGACGGCAAAAGACTTGGCGGTAAGTTCGGCGAAATGTTGTTTACGGACAGAGGACTCAGCGGTCCCGTTGCGCTTACGCTGTCCACGGAACTGAACAGAGTGAGCGGTGCGGTTTTGCATCTGGATTTGAAACCCGCGCTTTCGCACGAAAAACTCGAAGCCAGAATTCTGCGCGATTTCGAAGAAAGAAAAAACGGCGACCTTAAAAACGTAACGCGTGCATTGTTGCCCGAACGGCTCAATTTGTACGTTCTGAAAAGAGCGGGACTGCAACCCGACAAAAAAATAAATTCGGTCACGAAAGAGGAACGCAAACGGCTTGCGGACACGGTCAAGGACCTTACGTTCCGACTGAAAAGCATTGCGCCTTTCGAAGAAGCCGTTGTGACTTCGGGGGGAGTGAGCCTCAAAGAACTCACGCCGAAATGCGAAAGCAGACTGCAAAAAGGATTGTATTTCGTCGGTGAAGTGACGGACTGCGACGCCGTGACGGGGGGATACAATCTGCAAATCGCTTTCTCCACAGCAGCGGCAGCGGCGAAAGACATTCTTTCGCGCAAAGACAGCGAAAAATAAGTACTAACGACCAAGTCGAAAGTATTTAATTGCAAAATTTATTCGTTTCGCGATGTTCCGAAATTCGGACGGCGTAAAAGACCCGAAAGCGGTTGACGTGCGGAGCGGAACAACATACATTGCGACAAAGTGCGAAACAACCGATAAATTGACACGACGGACAAGGTATAGTATAATTTCCGTTCAGGAGAACTTATGATAAACATAGCGATTGACGGTCCCGCAGGAGCGGGCAAAAGCACGATAGCCAAAGCGGTTGCGGCAAAACTCGGGATAATTTATCTCGATACGGGCGCAATGTACCGCGCGGTTGCGTATGCCGCGCTCAAAAAGGGCATTGACGTCAAAGACCCCGAAGGGGTGGCGCAGCTGCTCGAAAATCTGGAAATGGACATACGCTACGAAAACGGCATTCAGAACGTTTATGTAAACGGTGAGAACGCAACGCCTTATCTGCGCACTCCCGAGATGTCCAAAGCCGCGTCCGACATATCCGCGCTTCCCGTTGTCAGATACAAAATGGTTGAACTGCAACGCGAATTCGCCGCAAAGTACGACGTTGTGCTGGACGGCAGGGATATAGGCACTTTCGTGCTGCCCGACGCAAACTGCAAGTTCTATATGACTGCAAGCCCCGAGGAACGCGCAAAAAGACGTTTCGAAGAACTTACGGCAAAAGGCGAAACGTGCGACTATAATGCCGTTTTGCAGGATATAGTAAAAAGAGATTACAACGACTCGCACCGCGAAGTCGCGCCGCTGAAACAAGCGGACGACGCATATTATCTCGACACGACCGAACTTTCGATTGCTGAGGTCACGGAGAGAGTCGAAAAGATTGTCAAGGAGAGAGTAAAATGAGCTACGGCTTTTACAGATTCATAAGATTCGTCACCGCGCCGATAGTGCGCATACTTTGGCCTACAAAGGTTGTCAACAAACATTATTTCGACGAAATGGGCGGTGGTATAGTGATTTGCAATCACTATGCCATTCCCGATACGCTCATTCCCGTTATGTCGCTTTACAAAAAGGAACTGCACGTTCTTGCGAAAGCCGAAGCGTTCGAGTGCGCCAAAATCGCCAACTGGTTCCTGCGTAAAATCGGTGCTATTCCCGTTCACCGCGGACAACCCGACATCAACGCCGTAAAAGAAGTTCTTTCCGTGCTCAAAGCGGACAAGAAACTCGTTATGTACCCCGAAGGCACCAGAAACCGCGAAGGCACCAAAGAAATGCTGGAATTCAAGCAGGGCGCGGCGCGTTTTGCAATCAAAGCGCAGAAACCCGTTTTGCCCATGCTGTATTACCGCATGCACAAACCTTTCCGCAAAAACTATCTTTACATCGGAGCGCCCATCTATCTCGACGAGTTTTACGGCAGCCGCAGACCCGAAGATTTCGAGCGCGCAACCGATTTGATTTATCAGCGTATGCAGGAAACGAGAGTTCAGTGCGACGCCTACGTCGAAGGGCTCAAAAACAAGAAAAAAGGCAAAAAAGCGGCTGAAAAAGCCGACGGAAAGACCGAATAATGAAAGTTTGCGTTGCAAAAAGCGCTGGATTTTGCAAAGGCGTGCAGAACGCTTTCGATACCGCGCTGAAACTTGCGAAAGAAAAAGGTAAAATTTACACAATCGGCGCTCTCATTCACAATGAGGGCGTTGTGCAATATCTGAAAGAAAGGGAAGTGGAAAGTCTGTCTCTCGAAGAGGCGAAACAGCTTCCCGCAGGGTCGGTCGCGCTCATTCGCGCTCACGGCATTCCGTGGCAGGACGAGGAGTATATGCGCTCCCGCGGCATCGAACTTTACGACGCAACCTGTCCCGTCGTCAAACGTATTCATAAAATCGTATCCGAACGTTACGACGCGGGCGACGACATCATAATCGTCGGCGACAAAAACCACGACGAAGTGGCGGGTGCGGCAAGTTACGGCAGGGACAGAGTCAGGGTAGTTTCGGACTCCGACGAGCTCACAATCGGCGACAATCCCACGAGTATAGTCTTTCAGACTACGATTTTGGCGGATAAATTCGATAAAATACGGGATTTTGCAGAAAATTCGCAAAAAAACGAGCGAAAAACAGTTGGAATTTTCAATACTATTTGCTATACTACACTAAGCAGGCAAAACGAGGCGCGCGAGCTCGCGTGCACGTGCGACGCCGTTCTGGTGCTCGGAAGCAGGTCCAGCGCTAACACACGCAGACTTTTCCAGGTGGCTCACGACGTCAATCCCAACACGTTCTTTGCTCAATCCGTTTCCGAATTGCCGCTGTCGTCATTAAAGCATTTTCAAAGCATATCAATCGTCGCCGGCGCGTCTACGCCCCCGTGGTTGATACAGGAGGTTACAAAACTTATGAGTGAAACTCAAGTCAACGCTACCGAGCTCAACGCCGTAGCAGAAGAAGAAGTGAAAAAAGAGGCAACACTTCAAGAGTCCGACGTTCAGGCTCCCGCACAGGAAAAAGAAATCACGATGGAAGACGTAGTCGCTTCTACGCGTTCGGTCGGTTTTGTCAACTACAAGGTCGGCAAGCGTATTAAGGGTCACGTCATCAGAGCGGACGAGAACGGTATTTATGTCACAATAGGTGGCAAGAAAGACGGTTTCATTGATAAGGCTGACGCTTCTGTCGACAACAACTACAACCCCGCCGACTTCAAGGCAGGCGACGCTGTCGAAGCAACCATCATCGGTACCAACAAAGAGTACGTCGCACTTTCCAAGAAAGAAGTCGACATTCTCCGCGCCGAAGACGAACAGGCAGAAAAAGCCCTCAACGCAGGTGAGTTCTCCCTCAAAATGACGGAAGTCGTCAAGGGCGGTCTCCGCGGCAGAATGGGACAGTACACCGTATTCGTTCCCGCATCTCAAATCAGAATGGGTTACGTCAAGAACCTGGAAGATTACAAAGACAAGGTTCTCCGTCTCACCCTTATGCCCGCAAAAGAAAAGGACGCCGCAGAAGGCGAAGAAGCAGCCGCTTCCGATAAACCCGCAAAGAAATCCAGATATCTCTTCGCGTCCCAGCGCATCATTCTCGAAAGAGAAAAGCAGGAAAAAGAAGACAACTTCTGGAACAACATTCACGTCCACGACATCGTCGTCGGCAAAGTCAAGAGATTCACGCAGTTCGGCGCATTCGTCAACGTTCGCGGTTTCGATTGTCTTGCTCACATCTCCGAACTGAGCTGGAACAAGATTACCGACCCCTCCACCGTCCTCAAAATCGGCGAAAGCTATGACTTCGTCGTCCTCAAGATGGACAGAGAGAGCGGCAGAATTTCCCTCGGTTACAAACAACTTCAAAAGAAGCCTTACGAACTTGCGGCAGAGCAGTTCCCCGTCGGAACCGTCATCAAAGGCAAGGTCGAAAGAATATTCCCCTACGGTGCGTTCATTTCCATCGCTGACGGCGTTGACGGACTTGTCCACGTCTCTCAGATTTCTCACAACTGGATTAAAGACGCAAGCGAAGCTCTGAAAGTCGGTGAAGAAGTCGAAGCCAAAATCATCGGTTTCGAAGACAACCGCATCACGCTTTCCATCAAAGAGTTGCTGCCCGCACCCGAAACCACGGAAGCCGCAGCAGAACCCGCAGAAGTCGCAGAAGGCGAAGAGAAACCCGTAAAACGCGTGTCCAGAGTCAAGAAGTTCGAACAGAAACTTGCCGACTCCGAAGAAAAGAGAGAACGTCGCGCGAAGAAAGAAACTTCCAACGAACCCAAAGAATGGGTTTCCGGTTCCAGCTCCGCAACCCTCGGCGACCTCTTCAAGAACCTCAACCTGCAACTCGACGACGAGCCCGCAGCAGAAGAGGAAGCACCCAAGAAAAAAGCAACCCGCAAGAAGAAAGAAGAAGCTCCTGCGGACGCAGAATAATTCAAGTGCAGAATTACGAGCCGTCGTTTGACGGCTCGTTTTTTTATACATTTCGTACGGTAAATCAACGTGGTAATTCGTCTTTTGTCGCAAATTTGCACTATTGCGGTGTAAGCCATTACATCGGATATACACAAATAGCACACGTATAGCGCGTATATGCACCTTTACGAATGTAAAGCAGTGCAATGCGCTTAACAAGCCACGTGCGTACACACGCATAGCATACGCGCGTGCGCATAACGCGCGTATTGCGTATTGACTTGTCCGCCATAATGAACTACAATATCTATTATATTAAGGGAGAAAGGATATGGTAAAAATCACGCTGTGCGACAGGAACTCAACCGCTCATAAAAACGCTCTGTTTCCGACCAAAAAACAAATCGTACTTATGATTATCGGTGCGGTTTTGCTTACGGTTCTGCTTGCCGCCGTGATTTTGGCGCCGATTATCGTTATGGGCAACAAAAAAATCGTAAAAGACACCGCAACTCCGTCTCCCGTGCTTACCGAGTGGATGAACTACATCTCCGACAGTGCGCCGATATGCGACATCGCAATCCCAGGCTCCCACGACAGTGCGTGTTACGGAATGCCGTATTACGCCGAAACACAGGACTTGACCATAGGCGAGCAGCTGGAACGCGGTGTGCGTTACTTTGATATTCGCGTCAATAACTCAAAGGACGGTTGCGTGATTTTCCACGGTCCCGTCAACGGAGCTTCCTATCTCGACGTTCTGAAAGACATCGACGAATTTACGGACGCGCATCCGTCGGAGTTCCTGATACTTGATATGTCGCATTTCAAAAACGGTTCGGAACCCATGGTTTTCAGCCTGCTTGAAGAAACTCTCGGCGACAAAATCCTGCGCCTTTACAGGAGCGAGTTTTCAAACAAAACCGTCTCCGAAATCACTCTCGGCGAAGTCAGGGGCAAATGCTTAATACTTACGGACGCGAGCGAAACCGACTATTATAAAAACAACCCGAACATAAATCTCCGCACCAACGAAACGGATTTTTACCCCGAGTGGCACGTGCTGTTCTCGTTCTACGAAAAGCCGTACAATGCGAAGTCGGCAAAATATTTTGTCGAGAAGGTGTTGCCCATATACAAGGCGGAATGTTTGTGTTGCAAGCCCAACTCACGGATATGGCGTTTGTGTTCGGACCCCGTTACCGCGAAGGGCAGTTGATAGGGTATATGAACGATTTTGTTCGCGACCTTGCGGAAAGCGAAAATCTGCCTTACGTCAACATTATCATGCGCGATTTCGTCGACTGCGAAAAATGTGCGCTGACCGTTCGTCTGAACATTGCAAAAGGCTATGTCAAAACGGACCTTGCGGAGCAGTTTGCCGACGGCATTTATTGTCATCTCGACGAAAGCGTGTTGCGAATCGGCTGAAACCGATTTAATCGGAAAGGAGAAAATATGATAGCGGACGAAGCCACCGTAGCAAAGACAGTTGAAAATCTCAAAAAGCGCAAATTCGACGTTTATGTGTGCAAAACCGGTGAAGAAGCGCGCAATCTCGCCTTGTCGCTCATTCCCGCAGACGACGTTGTAGCGTGGGGCGGTTCCAAAACCGCGGAACAAGTCGGGCTTATTGACGCCGTGAAAGCCAAATTCGCGACGGTTGACCGCGACTCGGCAAAGACGGTTGCCGAAAAACGTGAGGCTATGCGAAAGAGTCTGTCCGCCGATACGTTTATTGCAGGTATCAACGCTATATCTTCGGACGGTTGGCTTGTCAATATAGACGGTACGGGCAACAGAGTGGCGGCAATCTGTTTCGGTCCCGAAAACGTAATACTCGTTGCGGGCACAAACAAAATCACGGGTGCAATGCAGTCGGCGATTGCAAGGGCGCGCAACATAGCCGCTCCCATCAACGCAAAGCGTTTCGACCTGCCCAATCCCTGCACGGTTTCGGGCAAGTGTGCGGACTGCATTTCCGATACTACTATATGCAGTCAGTTCCTAGAAACAAGATATTGTAAACCTGCTGGCAGAATAAAAGTTATTCTCATTGAAGAAGAACTCGGGTTCTGACCTTGCAAATAAATAAACATTTGAGGTGAAATATGAAATTTTATCGTTGCGAACATTGCGGCAATATAGTTACTTTTGTGCACAACAGCGGAGTTCCCGTGATTTGTTGCGGTGAAAAAATGAAAGAACTGCAAGCGGGCGTTACCGATGCGGCACAGGAAAAACACGTTCCCGTCGTAGAAAAAGTCGACAACAAAGTGACGGTTCGCGTTGGAAGCGTTGCGCATCCTATGTTCGAAGAGCACTACATCGAATTTATCGCACTCGAAACCACCGAAGGCGAATATGTCAAGTATCTCAAAGCGGGCGACGAACCTGCGGCAACGTTTGTCCTTGCAGACGGAGAAGACGTGATTGCGGCTTACGAATACTGCAATCTCCACGGCCTTTGGAAAAAGTAATAGCTGAGTGCGGCGGTTACAATCGGAAAAATCCGAATGAAGTAAAATCAACCCGCAAAGCTCTTTAATAAGGAGAAATAATGAACAGAACTATTACTGTAAAAGGTGCGGGAAAACTGTCTTTGACGGCAGATTTTACCGCTGTAAACATTACCGTCAAATCGTCCGATAAAGATTATGCCGCGGCAATGGACAAAGCGGCTGAACAGCTGGAAGATTTGCGTGAAAAACTCGTTGCAGGCGGACTGTCAAAGGACGATATAAAAACCACGGATTTCAACGTTCAGACACAGTACGACAACGAAAAGGACGAAAAGGGCGGTTACAAACGCGTTTTTGCGGGTTTCGTTGTGTCGCACAGCCTGAAAACGGAGTTTGCTTTTGACAAAGAACGTCTGGCTAAGGTTTTGTCCGCGCTTTCTGCGACAAAAGGTCAACCGGAATTTTCCGTCAGGTTTACCGTAAAAGACAAAGAAGCGGCGAAACAAAGTCTAATCAAAGCGGCTGTTAAAGACGCAAAGGAAAAAGCCGCAGTACTTGCAGAAGCAGCAGACGTCCGCCTCGGCCAAATTGTCAATATCGATTACAACGTCGGCAACGTCAATTTCTATTCGCCCGCGCGTTATCAGGTCAACGACGCTGTTTGCCGCAGCGCGGCATTTACCGCAGCGCAAATCGACATAGCACCTGAGGACATCGAACTTTCCGACACCGTTACCGTTGTCTGGGAAATCGAGTAATAAAAGGCAAAGCGACGGAATAGCGATTGCTACACGGAGTGTCAATCGCGTCACAGAAATGTCAGAATCGCGTCGAAACATAAAAAACGACCTGGTTTACAGGTCGTTCGTGGCAGGGGAGACGTGGATTCGTAAGGAGCAAGGCGACGGAATAGCGATTGCTACACGGAGTGTCAATCGCGTCACAGAAGTGTCTGAATCGCGTCGAGACATAAAAAAACGACCTGGTTTACAGGTCGTTCGTGGCAGGGGAGACGTGGATTCGTAAG
>OHLE01000211.1_pt1 | contig 39718 bp, 42 predicted proteins | sample 1568971 | NCBI WGS metagenome assembly OHLE01 (sample SAMEA3879556, study PRJEB24766) | human gut metagenome | biome: human-associated habitat; feature: feces | place: USA | collected 1985/1987
ACTGCACAGTGATCGGCCCTAATTTGCACACATCAAAAATAGTGACCGCCATCTCAAAGTGAGCTGCTGCTCACCGAGATGGCGGTCTTTTATTTATGAGGCATATAGCATTCTTTCAGGGCTCTCGCGGGAAGCAGCTTTTCAGCCCATGTTTCATCAGTTTCGCTCAGTTGCGGCGCGTTTTGCAGAACCCACAGCAGATAACGGTACGGATCAAGGCCATTCTCCTTCGCCGTTTCAATCAAACTGTAGATCATGGCGCTGGCCTGCGCGCCACCGGGCGTATTGGCAAAGAGCCAGTTCTTCCTGCCCATCACAAAGGGCTTAATGCTGCGCTCGGCACGGTTGTTGCTCAGCTCCAGACGGCCATCCTCCAGATACCTTGTCAGGTATGGACACTGCTCCAGCAGATAGTGAATGGCCCTGCCCAACGCGGATTTCGGCGCGGTTTTCGCCTGCGTCTCATTTGCCCATGACAACAACGCGTCTAAAACAGGTTTCTCCTGCTCCAGCCGCTTTTCATATCGTTCCTCCGGCGTCAGCTCTGCAAACGCCTGCTCCAGCTTGAAAAGCCGGGAGCAATAGCATTCGCCAATCGCTGCCGGCGAGTCCTTTTGCATCTCCTTGGGCAGCGTTTGCAGAGCCTCATCAAATTTTCGCCTCGCATGTGCCCAGCAGCCCACCACACGGATGTTGCCCGGCAGCTTGTGGTATCCATGGTATCCGTCTGCGTGCAGCCATCCTGAGAAGCCTTGCAGGAAATATTCAGCATGCTCCGCTTTTCTCGTAGGCTGGTACTCATACAGCACAATGGCCTGCTTTGTGCAGCCGCTGGTGCGGTACAGCCACATGTAGGACTTGCTGGTGGAGGAACGTCCCGGCTCTTTCAACACCTGCAAGGTCGTCTCGTCGGCGTGCAGCACCGGCTCCCTGCAAAGCTGCTCGCGCAGCGTATCGTAGACCGGTCGCAGCCACTTCTCCGAGATGTTCAGCAGCCAGTTGGCCATGGTCTGCCGGGATAGCCTCAAGCCCTGGCGGTTAAACTCCTGCTCCAGACGGTACAGCGGCGAGTACATGACGAATTTTTGCGTTGCCAGATAAGTCACCGCCTCCGCAGAGGCAAAGCTGCCAGGCAGCAGCGCAGGCTCCTTCGCCGCCTTCACAATGTTGGCTTCATCGGTCTCTTGCTCACAATTCTTGCAGGCGTAGGTGTAGTACACGTCCTCGCGCACCCAGAACTCTGCCGGCTTCATCATTAAGCTGCGGCGGACTTCCTTGCCAATCTCCACCAATTTGCTGCCACAGGCAGAACAAGTCAGTTCGTTCCCCGGCAGGCGGTGCTCCACCACCTCGGTGGGAGTACCCTCTGGGACGACATCCAGCACATTGCCGGACTGCCGTTTGCGCTCGTGCGCCTTCACGGTGATCTGCTTCTCTGTGGCGGCTTTGGTGCCGAAAGCATAGGCCTCCAGCTCATTGTAGGTCAGGCTCAGCTGCTCCATGACCATCTGCTCCGCCTGTTCCGAGGAACGGCCAAACAGCTTCTTCTTGGACAGCTTCAGCTGCTCCAGCAGCCACTCATTTTGCAGCGTAAGGCTGGTGATGACCTGCGCCTGCTCCTGTTCGAGGGCGGCAAACTTTGCTTCCAGTCTTGCATGCGTCTCTTCCAGCTTGGCGCTCTTTGCTTCCAACTGCGCATTTTCCTGCTGCAAGCGCTCATATTCCGCACGGGAAATGGTCACCATTTTCTCCGTGTTACTTGTCTGCATTTCTCTGTTTTCCATGAGGAAATTATACCACAAGGCAGAGAGAAAAGCCAGTATTTTCAATGGTTTTGGACATTCTTCCTTGCTCAGACTGTGCTCAATCCTGTCACCGGACGGTGGGCTTTCGGCTGTTCGATTTGCAGTCCCTCCATGAGCCAGCGGTACTGCTGCGGCGTTAGCGTCTTTACCTCGGATTCAGAGCGCGGCCATTGATACGCGCCCTGTTCCAGTCGCTTGTACAGCAGGATAAAGCCATCTTTTTCCCAGTACAAGCCCTTGATACGGTCCCGCCGCCGTCCGCAGAACAAAAATAATGTGTTGGTAAACGGATCCAACTCAAACTGCTGCTGGACGAGCCGCGCCAGACCATCTATGCCTTTACGCAGATCCGTGTAGCCGCAGGCAATATAGACTTGATCTGCACCGGTGAAGTCGTTCAGCATAGGCGCAGGAGCTCCACCAGCAGTCTCAGCTGTTCCGCGTCACAACCGGGGTAAATGTCCAGACTGGCCTTCCCAATATGCAGTGTGGCGCAACGTTCCGCTACGTTGCATGATACCCGTTTCGGCACCGGTAACTCCGCAAAGGTCACGGCCGTTGATGACGGTGCTCCGTTTTTCCGCACGCCTGTCAACAGTTCGCGTTCCCAACGGTAATAGGTGGCTGTCGTAACACCCCGCTGCCGGCACCATTCGCTTACAGAGAGACCGCTGCCCCTGCATTCCTGTATAGACATGCTCCATTCCTGCTTCTTGGCTTCATGTTTCAGCTTATTGCTCGTCATTTACTTCACACCCTGAACATTATAGTGGTGGAAAGTTTCACAACTCCCCACCACTATTGTCCCATGTCTGTCCAGCCGCTGCCTGTTTTGACGGTTACTTTGCAAAAGCAGAGATAGGTAAAGTGAATAGAAGAGTAAATACAAGGAAAATTGAAAAGATTGATTTGTTTTTCATATCGTTCTCCTACATTTTGTTTTTTAATGAAAAAAGTACAGATAAGTAAATTCTAATTCTCCGGAACCACCTCTCGTAAAATCGCTCGCAGTCGTGATAATATAAGATTATATATCTCCGTAAAGTTTATATTTCGCATCCTCCTAACTACGCATTTATTTTCTTATTTAAAACGCTGCTTGCATTATAAATAATGCAGAAAGATACATTTATCTCACATACAAAAGCGCTTTTTATAATAGTTTTATTTTATATGTCAGCCCCAAAAATTTAGTTTAGCAAATTTTTATGGTAGGAAGCGTGAACAATTCAATCGAGTTCCCACACTTTTTCCCGTTTTTTGATCTTTCGTAACATGAAAATTCATATTAAGGCTATACCCTACCTCTTACAAGTTGCCGTATAACAGCTTCATCCGTCAGCTCGCTGGTACGGTAGATGTTCTGGCAGAATGCCCGCAGGCAGAAATCCATGCCCGCATTCTCTTGATCCAGCAAGATGCCGGTGATGGTAAAGCGACGTCTCACTAGTTCTTCCTGCAATCGGGATATAAACTCCGGTGGCAAAACACATTCACCGTCGGTTATGAACACAATGTCAGCATTTTCAAAGCCTTTCTCCTCCATCAGTCGCAGTGCCTCGTTCAGCGGTTCGCAAAAATCTGTACCACCATCGAGAAATGTCTCCGCTGCACGCAATCTATCCTCTACCGTTGTCTGTTTTGGAAAGAATAAATCTGTCTTGATGGTGCCGAAATCGGAGAAGTGAATAAGGGCAAACCTGCGCCCCTCGCTCTCTGCGATCTCCAGCAGCGTCATGGCGACCGCCTTTCCCCAGGCAGCGCACTCTCCGGCAGTAGAACCAGACTCATCCAGACAGCAGATAATATCGCCCGCGCCCTTATAGACGGGTTCTCGCCTGCGGTACTGCTTGATCTGGCGACGCTGATACTTCCGCAAGAACAGCGGCAGCGTCTCTGGCGTAGCCAGCATGGCAAGTTCTGAGGTCAGTGCACGAGAGAGGTCGCCGCCAAGCTCCAGCGAGTATTTTTCGCCTCGTCCATAGACATATCCATTCTGTTTCTTTTGGGCGAGCATTTCCCGAAAGCGGCCAAGATATTTAGAAATATCCCGCAAGGCTGCGCTTTCCCGCACGCGCTTCAAAAGAGCCAGATTTTCCGGTGTTCTCTGGAGGTTTCCAGGCTCGCTGCTCCACGCACCGATAATGCCCTGTACCTCTTCCACTCTCTCCGCAGCAGTTGCTACAGCAGCCTGAACGATACCCTTGATCTCATTCCTGCCTTGCAGGGCACTGTCGTCAATGAGCTTTGTGACCGCTGCCACCTGACGGTGTTTTCCCTCAGCTTCGTTGGCGGCCTTGACCACATCCGCATCCAATGCAGAATCGCTGCGGTGGGAAGCGCTGCGCTGCTCCAAGAGGTCACTTAGCCGCTTTACAGCCTGATCTTCTGATTGTTCGAGTTTTTCCAGCGTATGGAGTGCCCCTTGCTTTCCGGCAAGTTGCGGGAGCAGATCGTCCAGTTCTCCGGATACCTTGGAAACGAACTCTGACGCCGCTTCATAGGCAGGAAGCTCCCTGCCTTCGCAGACTTCCTTGAGTGTGGGATATTCCTCGCTCTTTGTCATGTGCTCCAGAATCGGCATGTTAAATTTGCGTGCCGCCACGGAAAGAGATGTTTCCTCATTGCGCCGGGGCACAAGAGAGTAGAAGGACTGGAATACATCCTGTGAGAGGGCGGGAAAGGACTTCAGCTTCTTTCCCGCGTCCTGCTCGATCTCATCCATAGCGGCATCCTCTGCACGCAGGTCATGATAGATGCTGCTCTCCAGCTTGGTAGAGCGCAGTACCCGGTCAGTTTTCTGGTGTCTCTCGGCCGGCGGAGATAATGCCCAATGTGAAGCAAGAACATCCTGAATCGTTCGATAGGGCTTTAGCAAGGCTGGTCACCTTCTTCCATTTCAAAGGTCTTAATCCATGCGATCAAAATGGCGTTGGCCTTTTCTTGGGAACCGCGGAGCTCAGAAAATTCCGACTGCAGGTAGGGCTCGGCACCGTACATATTGGTTTCACCGCTTTGACGGAGCTTTTCCAGAAAGTCAAAATATTTCTGATAATTCTCTTCTTTGGTATAGGCATTTAAGTACATATTGTAGTCTCCCTTGCGGGTAATGAGCCTGATCCAGAAAAGACACAGCTCACCTACATAGTAGAAGCTGAACTCGTCCTTATCCTCCTTGGCAATACAGGCATCCATATGCTCACCGCAGAATTTCCGCAGCGTGGTGAAGTCCTTTAAGGCATCCGGCGCGATCAGTGCATCATAAACGCGGTCGATCTCCTTGCAGACTTCCTGAGTAGCAAGCGCTCTGTGGCAGGGCCACACAGTATTGTACCAGCGCCAGCCATCGTAGTCAGCACGGATATGCCCAATCTTTCGCCGGGGCTCCGGAAAGGAGCAGCCCTCTATTGTTTCCGTATCCTCAAACACCTCGGGGAAAGGACACTTTATCAGGAGCTGCGATAAGATGCTTTCTTTCATGGTGTACCTCCGTCACGCTGCCTTGGCAGGAAAGAACTGCTTTGCTTTTGTGAGAAGCCACGCCTTGACGCCGTTGCGGCAGGTCATGCCGCTGACCTGGCTGTTACAGGTCGACATTGCACACATGGCGCAGGCGTAGATATCATTATCCAGCACAATCTCCTCGGATAGCTGGTCAATAAACCACGCAAGATCCGCAGGGAGCGTATAGGGAGCAAGGCCCTTAGCACAGTGGCCGCACAGCACAATGCCCGTAGTAACAGATTTTTTGCAGATAGCACAGTTTGGCATAGTTTTGATTTCCTTTCATCGTAGATGCTGGAGGGAGGGCATTTCGCCCTCCCTCTGCCTTTTTAGATATTAAAATGGAGTTTCGTCGTCGCCAAAGTCTGGCGTAAAGCCGCTGGGTGGGGCGCCAAAATCAGCATCAGCGCTGGGAGCACCATCCTCCTTGGGCTTGGAGTCACCAAAATACACGTTGTCGGCAATGACTTCCGCGCTGCGGCGCTTGCCGCCCTCCTTGTCCGTCCAGTCGCGAATCTGGAGCCGGCCCTCTACAACGGCCATACGCCCTTTTGCAAAGTATCTGCTTACAAACTCCGCAGTACTTCTCCACGCGACCACATCAATGAAGTCCGTCTCTTTTTCACCGTCGCGCTTATAGTCGCGGTCAACGGCAAGAGAGAAGGAGCAGACGGGGGTATCGGACTGCGTTCTCCGCAGCTCGGGGGCATGTGTGAGTCGTCCCATCAAAACGATTTTATTTAACATGATCTTACCTCCTGAATTTTTAGGTGTTTTCGTTATCTTTGGATTTTTCTTCCCACGGGATCGTTTGCAGCGCTTTTCCAGCAAGAGCCTTATAAAAGAGCCGCTCTTTTTCTTCCTCGGTCCTATTTTGTGAGCGGCAGGCATGATAAGCCGCTGTGCTGACATCGCTCATGCGGTAGATCATATGTCCCACGCCGGGCTGTGCCAGAGTGACAGTATTATCCTTAAAATCCAGTATGACTGAATTGGTCGCAGAGGTTTTCCCTTGCAGATAGTCGAGCGTCTTACTGTCAAACTCATCTTCGGGGATAGAACACTTCGCTCCGAGATTCACACGAAAAAAACCGGTCGGATCTTCCGGACTAAGTCGCAGCGCCCGTCTGATTAGCCCGGCGATCCGTAAATCGCTGAGTGTTGTGTGTCCCAGCCACCAGGTAAACCCCACATCGCAGAGTTTTATGACTGTTTCGCGCTCACGCTCTGCCTTGCGGTGCTCGACTTTCTCTTCCTCAAGAAGGATATCCGCAAGCTTCTCGGCGATCTGCTTCCGCAAATCGGCAGGAACATACTCGCAATAGAGTTCCTCCAATTTGGGCTGAAGCAGCGCCTCAATCGTGGTGTTATTCTTCGCGGCTGCTTTATTGAGTGCATCATACTTGAGCGTTTCCAGCCACAGGTAAATTTGAGAGCAAGCAGGCATACAGCGTTCTCCTTTCAGTTCAATGCCGCAATCTCAGAGAGCGGCGTGTAGGTGAATCCGGTTTTTTCATGTGCCCGGCGGCTGATGTCCTCAAGGTCATTAAGCAGGCTGTCCGTCAGAGCAGTCTCGCTGTCCGACTGTGCGGAAGTGCGGAGTTCGCATTGCTTTTGGTAGAGCCGCACCAGTTCTCCGCGCAGCTTGATGAATGCCTTGCGGGCAAGATCTGCGCGGCTGCCGTCTCCACAGGCCTCTTCAAATCCTGCCTGCGAATCCAGTGCCATCTCACGAACGCCGTTGACCTTTTCCTGCATGGGGTTGATGCAAAGCCTCTTGAGAACGCTCTCTACTTTTTCACGGTCAGCCGGCAGACGCCAGAGATAGTCCTTCAGCGCCAGCAGGTCGGAGGACTCCACCTTGTCGTGGCCGGAAAGCCATGCCTTGGCCTGTGCGATGGGGTAATAGCCGAGGTACTTTCGATCTGACACCGCCATACTCTTGCGCAGCTCGCAGAGAATATCGTCCGCCAGCTCGTTTGCTCTGTCCGGCACGGGGATCGTGGCCACCTCACGCTGCATCTCAATGAGTTCTTCCAGCGTAATTGTGGTACTGACCTGTCCAAATGCGCCGCTCTGCTTATTTTTCAAAACGGCAAGGCGCGTATCACGGTCTTCGATGTTGGCTGTCACGACCTTCAGTTCCAGACGGTCATAGAGCGCCTCCAAAATCTTCTCCTGCGGGTCATTGAAATTGGGAATCTCATTGGACGCCGCAAAAAAGGAGATGGTCGGAATTGGGTATGTATGGCCCTCGTTGGTGTACTTACGCTCATTGAGCGCCGTGAGGAGCGAGTTCAGGACACCGTCGTTGCACTTGAATATCTCATCCAGCAGCACAATGTCCGCCTCGGGGATCTTGCCTACTGTCTGGACAACTGGTTCGCTTGGACGCAGCAGCGCTACCGCTTTGCGGTAGGCTGCCAGCTTGTCCGAGGCCCGATCAAGCATAGCAAAGGTGTCCTGGGCATTTTTCATCTGCCCCAGGCCATCTACCGCACACTTCAGATCAAAGCGCAGATTCCGGTATACATCGTCACCCTCCAACGCAGAGTCTGGGATGCTCCCGGGGATGAGGCTTGAAAGGTCAACACGGCCAAAAAGCTGTTCTTCGTCGGTCTGTTTGGAGAGTAGTCGCTCAAACTGCCTCGCGCCGATGATATGCTGGCGGAAAAGGTTGATGGCATAGCTCTTGGCCTGGCCCGGGTCACCCAGAACGAACAGGTTCTTGCGGGTCAGCAGGGCGATTGCAATCATCTCCACCAGTTCTTCACGCTCGGCAACGCTGCCGTTCACATCGTCGATCACGGCCAACATTTTATCTCGCAGGCTCATTTACATATCCTCGCTTTCTTTTAATATCCCTCTTTGGTACTCGGCATAGCATCTGGGACAGGCTGTATCATAGCGGAGGCGGCAGCCTGTCCGCTTGAGCAACGCGGCAAAAAGCCGGGCGCTTCGTTCATCCTCAAAGGAATAAACGCTCATGTCACAGCCACCGAGACTGCAAACCTCTGTCACGACCTCCCATGACGCGGCTTCTTCATCTGCCGGAGCACACGGGAAGGCTCGCAAAGCGCGCAGAGCACTGTCCGGCGTCTGGAGCACCTTGGCAAAAATATCAGCCACCACCTCCATTTTCCCGGAAAGGTCTACACCTTCCGCAGGTTGCTCAGCAGATGGCTCAAGCATCTCCGGAGCCATGATCACGCTGTCAAGGGCGATATCGTCCATGGTCTTCGGTTCCCCATACAGCGCTGAGAACCGGCCTTCCAGTTCGAGCACCATATTCTCCGAGGTGGGAGGATCAAAGGCACAATAGATATCCGGTGTATCGTTTTCCGTTTCACAGTCATCACTGCTGCGGATCTCCATGACCGTGCCGCAAAGGCCGGCATACTCACTTTCATCGTTGGCACAGATGATCCCGCCGATGGTGAATACCTTGCCCTCTGTGCAAAAACGCGCGCCGTTTTCCTGTAAGATCATCTCTTTCTGTCCCCTTATGCCGCCATGACCTGCTCATATAGAGGGCTACTCTCCGGGATATGATCAAGAGAAACCATGTCGCTCTTGCGGTATTCCTTGGGAGCACCGGTCAGGCCACACAGGCGGTAAGCCGACTTGCAGTTGAGCAGTTCATATTTGAGCTGTGCGAAGATGTGCTGCTGAAGTGTGCCCTTCTGGGGATCAAAACCGGCCACGGCCCGGATGAGCCGAAGCGCAAGCTGCTGGTACACGTCGTCATACTCCAGCCGGGCCGCCCTCATGAGAGGGCGGTTCTTCCGAATCACGGTATCGATGCACCAAAGATACTTCTCCACAAGGGCATTGCGCTGGGCGATAGTATAGTTGTTGTTCATGTTCATTTCCTTTCTCTGTGATAGGGGTCCAAAGGCGGCAGAAGCCCTTGCCCCAGTCCTCCAGTAACATCTGATGGGTGTAGGCGGGAGAATTGTAGACTGTGTTGCGGCAGTGCTGCAGCTGAACCAGTTTCTTTCCTCCGCTTGGATTTTTCTCGGTCATGTAGTAGGAATCATTGCAGGTGTCACAGTTTCTTTCCGTGTTGTTCAATCGGTATCCTCCCGTTTATTTTTTCTTGCCTCCGCTGCATCAAATGACGGGGCCAGTTCATAGCCGTGCTCCGTTTTATAGAAGAAGGCAGGCCTGAGCCCGTCGTCGATCTCCACTACATAATGACGGTGAACTGCCACATGGAGTGTTTCGGCGTCCGGCTCATTGTTGCAGCGCTTGGCAAATTCCTGCGGTGTAAGGTCGGTGTGCAGCTCATAGAGCGGCGCATACCGCCAGCTATCCGGAGGAATATCTTCGCCAAGGTCAAAACAGAGCATTTCGTGCAGCCTCCACGCATCCCTATTCTTGAAGCAATAGACGCGCAGTTCACAGGGCTTTTTCCGCTTTGGACACCAGTCCGGCACATAGATCTTGGGATCACTGCGTTTGAATTTACGCGCCCGCTTTCCACCGGTGCAAAAACGCTCCCCCATGTGCATCATGACACCCATCTGCTTTGTGGGGATGCTTTTCGTATATTGGAGTTCACATTCACATCCGATACAAGTTTCTTTTCGTAACTGCATTTCTGCCTCCTTACTCGGTGAGCGCTTCGCTGTGGTTTTCCAGGTGGTCAAACACACTGTCCACCTTATCGCAGTCAAAGCCCTCAATTATGCCATAGTCCTGACAGAGCGACAGGAACACCTTGAACATCTCCTTACCTGCGCTGGTCTCTGCATTGCTCAAATGCACATCTTCGCGGATGGAAGCAAGGCAATCATTTAGGGCAGTGCGGGTGTTGGTAAAGCGGCTGTAGCTCGGATTCGGCATTCTCAGTTCGTCCTCCGGTGCTAGGAAAAGCGGGCTCTCGATGATCTCATAACGGGTAAACCAGCCTGTGGCATAGTTGTCGCAATAGGCCTCCCAGAAATCATCACCGTATTCCTCGCGATAGAGCTCTTCATCATAGGGAAAAGTCATTTCTTCCTTTTCCATCTCCACTAATTCACGAAGCCGCAGGATTGCCCGGTCTTTACACAAGAACATCTCAAGCCCCTCCGGGTCAGGGAAAATCCCCTTATCCGCGTTCGCCGATGTATGGACGATCATGTAGGCTGGCTTCGAGTGTTCATAGCCTTTCAGGTAAGGGGAATAACACCTCCGATGCATCACCCACTTATCGACAACGGGACGGTCCTCCTCGTGGAACATCTCTGCAAACTTGTCGTAATACTCCTCGGGCTGAAGATTCACCTTGAGAGCGCTGTACGCCTGACCGATGCTGTCATCCAGTGCGGAGAGGATCTGCTCCGGCGAGGCTTTGATCTTCGGTGTCTGGCTGATGCAAAGGCGTCCGCCGCATTTTTTGCACCGTCCGACCAAACACAGCCGGTGTCCCTGCACATCTGCAAGCTCCTTATAATCAAGATCCCAGTCAATATCTGTGATGTTCTCTGCAAGATGCGTTACTGTCCGGATTAGATCGCCGTGCTGCCAATCCATGCAGGTGCACAGGTCCTCTGGCATGCGCGAGCAATGATTCTTTTCACACATACTATGCCGCCTCCTTACTCCGTTCTTTTTCACATAAGTCAATGAGCCTTTGGCACCGATCCATTTCAAAGCCTCCAATATGGGCCAGCTGCTCGGATAGGCGCAGCTTCTTCGCCATCCAATGGTAGCCCTGCGTCCGCGTCATGCCGCGCTCCCGCCAAAAGCTGTCAAATATCTGGTGCGTCTCTTTTCGCTTCATGCGGAGAGTTTCATTGGCCAGATTGCCAAGCGGCCGCGTGGTACCCTTATGGCAACCAACACGGGCATTGCAGTTCTGACATTGATAGAATTTCTCCTGTTCAATGTCAAGCCGCTTTGCCGCTGCCATTCCGTAGACCTCAGCGGCAGAAACCAGATGGACAACGCCGCCGCAGTAGCGGCAGATCTTTGGAATTTCCAAACGCATCCCCCCTTTACGCCGCCTTTGCCGCAGGCGGCTCAATGGCTTTCTTGGATTTTTTCTTAACTGTCGGCGCACGCATGACATTTTGCAGGTAATAGGCGTCCTGTGTGCTGATCGTCAGCATACCGCTCTGGGCGATGCCGAGGGTGATCGTCCCACCGAGCGCCTTCAAGCAGGTCGCCAGCTGCTTTGCACTATACCAGTAGCTGCCGGTAGGAGCACCTGTCAGCGCGATCACGTCAATACCAGCAGAAGCATTCCCCCAGTCGCTGGAGCAGCGAAAGATGAGCTTTTTATCTTCAAAGGCCAGATTCACCCGACCATCCGGCACAACGGACAGCACAGAGGAGAGAGCCTCCCGCATTTCTTTGGTGTCCGTCAGCACGGTAAAGCTGTTGGTGATGGTCTTGAGCAGAGAGTCCGTGTCGATATAGCCGCCCTCCATGAGGCGGGCGCTGAAAAGAAAGTTTTCCTTGAAAAAGACGATACTTTTTCCTGTTGTGCCGACGCGGAACTCATCTTCGTCCTTACACATACCCGCGAGTTTTCCCAGCGAGAGAGCGGGAACTAAAAGACTGATATCTCCGGTGCTCTGGTCGTCTCCCTTGGCTGTTACGATGCACATACCGTTACTTCCAGCAGCGCGCAGGCCCGTACTGGTGAACATCAGGTTGACGCAGCGCAGCAGCGGCTTATCCTTATCCTGGGCCGTGGCAAAAACGGTGTGCTGAGCCATGGCAGGAATGCCGCTGACCTTGACGGTATCCTCGGGGAAGGGCAGGTCTGGCTTAGGGAATGTGCCTCGATCCCACACATCGACCTCATAGCTGGCGCTGCCGCTGGTGAGCGTCATGCGTCCACGGTTTTCCTTGCGGCTGATCTCCACCGTATTCTCCGGGAGCCGCTGGAGCATTTCTGCTAGGGTCCTGGCGGAGTAGACGAGAGCGCCGTTCTCCTGTGCGGAGCAGGGCAGCTGCTCGACGAGGGAAACCTCCAGATTGGTAGAGGTCACGATGAGCATTTTTCTGGTGCTGTCCGTCTCCAAGAGCACGCCTTTCAGAACGTCCAGCGGAGAGTCCGGCGGGGCAATGGCCGTTGCGCGCTTGATCGCTGCGAGAAATTCGGCGCGATCCACGGTAATAAGCAAATGATCTCCTCCTTTATGCAGCAAAATCGAAGATCGACAGTTGGTTTTCATCCACCTCTGCCACCTTCGACTTCCGCTTTTTCTTTTCTTCGTTTGTCCTTGCAAGTAACCCCTCGTAGCGTTCCCAGATCGCGGCAGTCTGTGTCGTGCGGACACTGCTCTCGTGGGGCTCGGATACGATCTCCGGGGCAGGCAGGCTTTCCACATCCGTCTCTTCCTGCACGCTCTCTTTGCGATTGGGGTTGATGATCGCCATTTTCTTAAAGGCTGCGGCAATATCCTCTACATTGTCCCGGATGCCGGCCGCTAGCTCCTTTGCCATCTGTGAGGTCAAATCCTTCACATCGCTCATGGCGGCAAGGCCCTCTTCGCTGAATGTGCCCTCAATGATGCCCGCGACCGCCAGCTTGGAGGCCATCAGCTTCATGGCCTTGGCCTGCATGGTGTTTGCGTAGTAGAACATATACACCTCCACCTTGGGCGCTGTCTGATTGATGCGCCAGCTTCTGCGGGAGGCCTGACGCAGGGTAAAGAGGTTATAGCCCATGGAGTAGTAGATGATGGTGGTAAAAGCATTGAGGTCAAGGCCTGTCTCCACACAGCGCGGATTTGTGATCAGGACCTGCAGGCCGCTTTTGACCCGCTTGTCCACCCATTCCTCCCGTTTTTCTGTGGGGATCTGCTTTGTCAGGATCTCCGTGCGGTATCCATTCTCCCGCAGCAGCTTCAGCAGCTTTTTCTGAGAGTCCGTCCGCGTCCAGCTGGTGTAGATCAATACCCGTTCGCCATCTTCCACCTTCTGCTGCACCAGATCTAATATCGCTTCTTCTTTTGGCAGAAGTGTCGAGAAGTCTCCGCAGTTTTCCGGCTCTACGAGGGTCGAGCCATCAATGGGATGGACGATCTCCGGCTGGTCGTAGGGTTGATCCGGGTAGACCGTGAGCAAATTGAGATAAGCGGAGAGAATCTTCTGCGCGATTCCTGTACCCGAACGGAGTATCTTTTGCAGTATGTTCTCCGCTTTCTCATAGGCTTTGCGGACATTCTCAGGCATCTCCAGCGCTATCGGGATCTCCTCATAGCTCGGCAGATCCTTGTTCATATCCGTAAGGGACAAAAAGGCCGCATACTCCAGCAGGAAACGGGAAAATACCAGCGGTGAGACACCGGGGAGCAGCCGCGACTTCGTCTTCCGCTTATTGGCGCGCCGGTTGGAATTGTACTCGGCGTCCTCGATCTCATAGGTATTTTCTACGACGCCATACTCCGCGTCAAAGTCGCCGGGCTTGCGATACCGCTTATCATCTTTAAGCATGAGCCCGGGGACGATGCGGTAGAGCAAATGAAAGATACCCGAGGAGTACCCATTGATCAGCGTCGCAGTCATTCCAACAAACAGCTTGGAAACACCGTATAGTTCTGCCATGGCGTCGCCCTGACCGCTGGCGTTGTTGTATTCGTGGAGCTCATCGCAGAGGAAACCGCTGATTTTTCCACGCAGTTTCTTCTTGATATAGGTACTGAGCGGATAGCGCCGCTGTGCGCCGCGGACAGGATAGTAGCCATCCGGGTCCTCAGCGATCTTCATAAGCTGGTCAATGACCTTCTCATTTTTTGTCCGCTTGAGATGTGCGGCCGCTCCGTAGCGATGTACCCAGCCATACTCGCCGATCTTGACCCACTCGGTCCGCTTGCTCGGATTGACAGCAGACCATAGCGGCGTGCCGCAATGAGCGCAGACATGATTTACCATGTTCTCTTTGCGAAAGAAAAACTGGTCTGCCGGCACGGTATAGCTGATCCCATCCTCGCTGATATCCATTTCGATGACCGCATCGCAGTCCGGGCAAAGAAATGCACGCCGGCGTCTGTTCCACCGCACGGCGGGGCCGCGCATATAGCCGTCTCTGGCGCGTTCCTTGGAAAAGACCGCGTACACACTCTTGTCGCCCCGCTCGTACATGGCATAGAGGCGGTTTAAGTCTGTAATATTGCGTACCACCATAGCGTAGGTATCCGGGAGCGTTTCGCCGATCTCGCGCACCCATTTTTTCGTAACGTGGGAGGGGCACATAATGATGTTGAAAGACTTTTCTGTGCCTTTTTTCTTCTGCGAAGCCCATAGTCCGTGCAGCGCGCCGAGAGCAGTCGATCCGATCTTGGTTTTTCCAGAACCGCATTCCGCGATGATGAGGGCAGCCCGCTTTCGCTCAAGCTGACGTTTGACAGCCTCGGCCACCGCGAGCTGCGCGTCATAAAGGGAATAGCCCGCGCGCTGCGTGATAAAGTCGTTGATGGACAACACTTCATCAGAGAGAGGCTCACTGGCAGGGTCAAAGAGGGGCATAAACTGATTGCGGATGCGTTCTGCAACGGTAACGCCAAAGGTATTAAGATACTCCGTGACATTGTTGACTTCCTCGAACCCATCCGAAAAGCCTGGAACCGCGCCGGGGATCTGGATATCCCCGGTCTTCAATCCTTCCTCCAGCACCTCCACAACATTTTTATCCTCCGGCTTCAGCGTCAGCACCCATGCGTCGATTCGCTCTTTTTGCGAGACGACCTCCAGCTGTCGGAGATCTCCGCAGTTTTGGAGCGAGGTGAGTACATAGTCCTGAAACGCGGGAATGAGAGGTGCTGCTGTTTTGTGGTCTAGTTCCTCAAACAGGCGCGCCCGATCTCCTTCGGGACAGAAAATATAGCATTTGCGTGGCTGTGCCGGTTTTTGCGGTGAGGCTTCTTCATCTCCTTTTTGTCTGTTATCCTCCGGCCCGTCTTCATCCTGCGGCGATATTTCTTCCTGTGCGTCGTCTGCTGCCATGAGCGTTGCCACGGCGTATACGCCGTCATGAGTGATCTGACGCTGATACCCTTTCAGCTTGCTTTGCAGTTTCCGCACCATATCATTTTGGGTGGCCTCTATGGTAGCCCCACCGTAAATAGCGTCTGCCATAGCCCGCACCATCTCGGGATATCCACCGAAGCGGATCGCGCAAATCACGCTTCCTTTTTTGTCTGTGTCAAGCACGACTGTATCTGCGTAGGCTGACAGTCGGATCTTCGCCGACGGATCATAATAGCCCAGCTCGATCAGCTTGCTCTCCGACATTCATTCGCGTCCTCCTTTCAATTTTGAGACAAAAAAGACCGCAACTGCTCTATGAGCAATTACGGTTCTCTTCTTGTCCTTATTTTGATTCCAGTTCGTTTGAGCCTCTGACGGAGGGCGCAATGACCCCCTTTCCGTCGCCGTTCCTCCCTAACTTACTCCGCCCTGACTTACTTCGCCCTGAAATACAGCTCTATTCTACTGTTTTATACTTTTCCTGCATAGTTGGAGGTTTTCCATAGTGATTTGATAGTCTATATAAATAGGCACGGGAAACAACTATATTGCTGATTGCTTAGTTATTTCGCAATCAAGCATCAAGCTCAGTCAACGCAGCGCCCATGTGCAGAGTAGAAAAGCGCGTTTAGTTGCAAAAATCTTTTCTAAATATTGATACAACTACTTGATTTTTGAGCTTTGTTCCGGATATAATAGAGAAGAAAAATGCTTCTGGTTGCAAAAATCTTTTCTAAGGAGGCGACCTCATGGTCATTCAAAGAGACTTCTATTTGGAAAAACTGATTCAGCGAAAGGGAAATGGCCTGATCAAGGTCATCACTGGTATTCGCAGATGCGGGAAATCGTACCTGCTCAACAATCTTTTCTATCATCATCTGCTGGAGTCCGGTGTTGATGCTGAGCATATTATTCGTTTTGCCTTCGACTCGGCCGACGACCTGTATCTGATTGGAGAAAGTCTCATTCAAATTGAAAAAGAAAAGCGGGGTGTTGACCCCGAAAAGTTTATGGCATATATTCGCTCCAAAGTTGTAGACAAAAGCGTTTACTATCTGCTGCTGGATGAGGTGCAGATGCTCGATTGCTTTGAAGCGGTTTTGAACGGCTATTTGCGCAAAGAGAATATGGACGTGTTCGTGACTGGAAGCAACGCCCGGCTTTTATCCAAAGATATTGCCACCGAGTTCGCTGGGCGCGGAGATGAGGTCCATATGTATCCCCTGAGCTTTGCGGAGTTCATGTCTGTTTACAAGGGGGACAAATACATGGGGCTTTCAGAATATATGCTCTATGGCGGTATCCCGCTGGTCGTTCTGCGAGATGAGGCGGGTGACAAGGCTGCAGCCTTACAGAACCTTTTCAGTGAGATCTATCTGCGAGACATCTGTAAACATAACAGGGTGAAGAATATTGGAGAACTGGAGGATTTGCTCAATATCTTGTCTTCCGCCATTGGATCTCTGACTAACCCGGAAAAACTGAAAAATACCTTTCGGACCGCCAAAAAATCTCGAATTACCTCTAACACCATCCGAAAGTATTTGGGCTACTTTGAAGACTCGTTCCTAATTGAGTCGGCGCAGCGGTATGACATCAAGGGAAAAGCCTACATCGAAACGCCGAAAAAATACTATTTCTCTGATTTGGGACTGCGTAACGCCCGCATCAATTTCCGCCAGTTTGAGCAAACTCATTCTATGGAAAATGTGATTTACAACGAACTTCGCATGAGAGGATATGGTGTCGATGTAGGTGTCGTGCCGATCGCTGAAAAAAACGCAGAAGGCAAAGTGATCCGCAAGCAGTTGGAAGTTGATTTCGTGTGCAATATGGGCTCCCTGCGCTATTATATTCAATCTGCCTTTTCGCTACCGGATGAAGCAAAGCGGACACAGGAGATCCGACCGTTTCGGAAAATTGATGACTCTTTCAAAAAAATCATCATCACCAAAGATATTGTTTCTCCCCACTATGATGAATACGGCATCTTGACTGTGAATGCCTATGACTTCCTTTTAGATGCCAAATGTCTTGAAAGGTAGCGTCAATATCTGCACAATAAAAGTGCCGTACCTCCAATGCCCTTCTTTTTTTTGCAGTCAGGAACGATTTGATACGATGCTGCACAAATTTACACCCCTCCGAATCCTTACGTTGCAAGGATTCAGAGGGGCGCAGTTTGTGCAGATTATGTTGCTCGATTCATCCATGAAATCTTGTCAATGAGTTCCTTCATGTTATCAATCTAGATATATGGTGCATGTTTAGAATAAACCTCAGAAAACCCAGAAATAACAATCCGGATTTCACTTGCTCACAATGCCTCTAAGATTCCATGTAGTAATCGTGCCTCATTATAGGACTTGCAGAGATAGGCAATGCCGTAACCGCTAACTTTTCCAGATCATGCTCCATTGCAGTGCCTCTGCATAGGGTACAGAATTTTTCATTTCCCATTTTAAACGATTTTGATTCGCGTCGTAGGCAAAGCTACTCTCGAGATTATTGCAGCTGCTTCAGCACGTGTAATGGTGTCAGATGGTCTGAATGCTCTGGTTCTTTCATCTCCGGTCAAGATGCCTGCTCTGTAAAGAGCAAGTATCTCATCAGCGTATTCGCTTCGTTCGCTTACGTCAGGAATATAATCATAGTCAATGTCGTTGACAACGGCAAAATCAGATGTTGCTTTCGCGAAAATATGTGCTATCTGCGCTCTTGTTGCGTAAGCATCGAGGCTGGAATATTTGTCGCTCGAGACAATTCGATTTTTTACACAATAGTTCAGATAGGCATCATACCATTTACCACCATCTGATGTTGAAAAAGAGATTGTCTGGTTATTACATGTGGCATGGACAACAGCAGCCATTTTAATTGCTTCGCTCAGTGTGATATTGCCTATAGGGTGAAATGTACCGTCAGTATATCCGTTCATAATGCCCAACTGGACAACTGACTTTATAACGCCCTGTTGCTGACTTCCATACCATGCTGACTCATCCGCGTCCAGGAAGCCATAATAGTCGGTAGACGCACTGAACTTGCTGTCAGTATCTGTAAGGCTATCCGTATCAATGCAGGTAATACTATTCCGAATTGCCTCTGACCATCCCCATAGACGGCCGAGGTTGTCCCTATACTGCCACTCTGCCGGCAAATATATAGCCGTGTTGTCGCCGTCTTGTTGGAAAGCCCTTACTTTGGTGATTGTGTCTGATTTAATAGACAGCTGTTGGTACTCTTTCAGCTTGGAATTGTCGGAGAAACCGTTGGTCATATAAAGCTGCACAGAATCATCATTTTGCTTCTTGGCATGAACGATCAAACCGGCAGTGTCTCCCAACCTTTTTCCGTCGCTGAGCCTCACAAGGCCGCCTGTATTCAGACTATTGCTCTTTTCCGGGCCGACAAGATACGACAAATACACCTCATTACCGCAGCTTGTCATGGAAGCGTAAAAGTTTACAAATTCTTGTGGTAAAACCTTATTATCGCTAACTGGGACATTGTACTGATTGATCCATTTCCCGTGATCATTCAAAAGGAATACCTTGCCAGTATAGGCATCGATAAAACATGGCCTGCCATTCAATGCCGAAATCGCATAAGGCTCTGCGCCAGCAGGAATGTCCACAGATTTGACGATCTCATCGCTATCCCAGTAACACAACGAACTTCCATTTTCCCATAAGGCAACATTTTCGCAGAGGACAACATTACTGGCTGCAGCCACATTAACATTGTCTTGAAGGATAAAAAGGCTGTATTGCAAACCCTTTGGATTCTTCGGATAGAATAGGTCAAGCCAAACTGAACCATTTGGTTGGACAGACATATTCTGAATGATCATCTCATCTTCTAAATCTTCGCCGCTTCGATAGCAAGCCTGCAATTCAAGCGTCTTTTCATTTATACAGGCTACTGCATCTTTGTCTATCGAGTTATCATGCAAAAGAAGCCATATATGATTATCTTGAGCTACCATGTCTTTCACATAATAGGAATCTATTCCGCAGCTCAGTTTGGAATTGTTCTCACGATCAATAGCTGCAACACTGGAATTGAATATGACCGCAACGACCAACGGGAGTATTATGCAGGCTTTTTTGAGTTTGTCTATTCCGTTTCTTTCCATGAGAATGCCTTCTTTTTCATTAAAAGACTACTGATATAGTATATTTGTGGTATCTTCGCTCCATTTTGTCGTAATGCTTACGGAAACCTTGTTTGCAAGTGTGCTCGTCTGCGCAGTTTTATGTGCAAATGTCGTTGCCGCTGTTCCCCATAATCCATAGCCGTTTGACGGAGTATAAAGATAAACCTGGGACCAACGTGCATTTAGAATTGTCGTACCGGTTGGTGCACGATTGGACTGTTTATCATACGCTAAGCATACTTCACGGTTAAAATACAGATTTGTATAATTTGAAGTTACATACGATTCGCTTGCGCCATTTACGGGTTTGGTGAATGTTGCATTATACCCTGTTTCGTTTGTATTGAGAGTTATTGTGTCAATAACCGCCCATGATACACCGTTAATGATTTTAAGAGTAACGGTATCATACGCACTGCCTTTTGTGATCGTTGCAACTAAATTTACAGACGATAGTTGACTTGGAGAATACTTGATTGAAGAGGGTCTCCAGTAATGCGCATATTCTCCGGCCGAATTCTTAATATACCCACTAATATCGAAACCCCATTCACCATCTTTTTGAGAATAATAGGTTCCTAAATCTAAGCCTATTTTATCACTTACATATATTCCAAAGAAGCCATAGGGTACATCAGGATCTGACAAGCTGCTTTTAAGATTAACTGATGGTAAAGTAAACGTTCCACTTGCCTTGTAATATCCTCCTGTTACAGTCCGAACCATGTAGTGTAGCCCTGTCCAATCCGAGGAATTTACATATGTTTTCACATCTCCAGAATATGACATAGTCACCGGAGATTCCTTCGCTTCAATGCATGATAGCGGATCTTTGCAAAGAATCGATGCATATTCCAAATCTATTTCATTTTCAGCCGAGGGAGTTGCAGTTTTCCAACTCGACATTAAAGTGTTTGCTTGCTCAAACGTAAGGTTATTTGTTTTAATAACAGATGCTGCGGTTTGTAAATCATATACTGTCCACTCATTTAACATAGCAGAACTTGAAGAATACTGCAAAAGGAAATCATAATCTTGCTGCGTCTCTGACAGTTGATCTTTAATGCGAGAGTCCACCGTTCGTAAAGATGCCAAGTCGGATAAGCTCATTTCCATAACGTCCGTATCTGCATATTGTGAAACATCACTCCATGCAAAGCAAAATGAAATAGATGAAATGAGTGCTGCGCATAAAATAAGATCTAAACCTCTTTTTATAACTTTTTTCATGGGATCCTCTCTCCTTTTTCATCTGCAGATTATTGCTTATTTTTAGCTTGTAGACGGTTTTTGCTACTAAGAGGCCTATCGAAGGTGCCGTTGCCGACAGCGACAGGTTGTACCATCGTCTTACCAATGGGTAAGGAGCATTGCTGCTACAATTCTTTTCATAAAACCACCCCCTTCCATATATCCTTGATAAAATTTTTTGCTTTTACCTAATAAATGCAGAAGAAGTGCTTTTACTTGCAATTTTCAGCAAGAATATTTCATTTCATCGTTTCGACTAAATACCCTCTTTTAGATATGTGCAAAATTTCCATCTGACTAAGCGCCGTATCGATAGCAAATACGGGGTGTTCTCCCAATTGAACTATATATCCAAGCACAACCATTCAGCCTTATTTCTCGTAAATATTGTATTAGTTTCCACTTTGTGCAAAAAATGGCGGAGGCATCGACATCACGTATCGATACCTCCGCTGACATTTATTTATGCTGCCTTTTGCCGAAATCGCAAGTTGCGGATGCTGTTTGCCCGGACCTGAAGCTCCTGCGAGAGCAGCTTCAGAATGGAAAACTCGTCATCCAGCCCACTCAGTTCTCGCTGCAGCACACCTTCATAGTGCCGTTTTTTCTCATCCAGAGCCTGCACTTTCAACACCCAGCGTTCCATGATCGCAGGGCTCTGGCTGTTGCTCTTGATAAGATAGTCGCACTTTTCCTGATACACTGCAATCTCTTTTTTGACTGCATTATAAAATTCTTCTGTCATTTTTTCACGCTGCTTCGCATCGTCAATGATATAAAAGCTGTTGACAATCAAAGGCGTCGTTCTTTTGTTGAGACCACTGAGGAGCGTGATAAAGTCCTCAAAAATATCCACTTGGTCCATATGGGTACGGGGAACAAAATACATGTGACCATTGACGCTCAATTTGGTGGCCTCAAGAGACCGCAGGTAATTGAGGCAGATCGTTTCAATCTGCTTGCGGTTGGCACAGCGCTGATAGAGTTCAAAAAGTTCTTCTGCACGCCGGCAGCACGCCGGCACATCCACCGCAGCGTCATAGACCATGTTGTCGCTGCGGAAGATGCCATCTGCCTTGTCATAGCTGATATTTGCCAGCTTTTCGTATTGATTCGTCTGTCGATTCAGTGTCTCCTTTACCAGTTCACGGGAGAGAACACCGGGGGTGTGTTTATTATCCCGGCAGTAGGCAAGGTAGATGTTCGTCTCGCCATACTCCGTAACAGGGATGCGCTCCCGGATATCACCCGTGGCAGAGCGGAAGGCATCTGACACAGAAAGCCGGTTGCTGCCGCTGTACGGGATCCCCATGCTCTCGCACAGGTAGGATAACTTGTCTTTATCCACCAGAAGGTTTGTCAGGGAGAAATAAAGGAATTTCCCCAGCATGTGCTGCTGATCACCAGCAGCCGCACCGATAAGTTCATTCATGTTTATGACTTTTTCCATATTATAGATTATCCTTTCTTCACGGTAAGTTCTCTCACCAGTTTTTAATGACTTCCGGCAGCTTATCATACTGCCTGGATATGAGCAGCCCGCACTCGTAATGAAAATTGATGTCGGTCAGATAGTACTCGATTTTTTCCATCGTTTTTTTGTCACCAATTTCCCGTGCGTGTTGATACTTCTTAAAAAACTGCTTCATCTGGCTGAGCGTAATACCATACTGCCTTTTTCGGATTATCGCTTGGATTCGTACTTTTTCTTGTTCTGTTAACATCGTTTCTCCTTTACATCGTTGCAGTTCGGCTCAAAAGGTAGTCATCCACGCCTTTGTAGGCGGGATTCCATGTGTATTTTGCATAGCGGATACCCGGCATCTTCTGCACTTCTTTTCTCATAGCATGGATGGCATTGCGGACATTGGGATTTGTCATCTGATCCATGTCCATTGCCTCCACGACCTCATGGACTCCAAGCTCTCGGATGGTATCGGTTAGCCCATGCAGCGCGTTGACTCCGCCGATGCAGATAAATAATGCATCCTTTGCGAGAAAACTGGCCACATCACCCTTGAGCGGGCCCTCTGTTAGAAACGCACGCTTTCTTTTCCTATCTCCCGTTACATGAACCCAGGAATAGCTGCGAGTGCCGTTCGGCAGGCTGCGGCTGGAGAGCCAGCGGTACTTTCGGTTGGGACGGTCCGCTTCATCGAGCCGGATTTTAAGCCCCTGTATGAGCCCGTCCTTATTCCGAACCGGAATAAGGAGCCCACTTGGGCCGGAGAGCGTCCATTCGCCGTAGTAGGTGCGAAAGCCGGGAACACCGTGCAGGTCATGCCCGTGGGAGCGGAGCAGGTCGGCCAAAAGCCGACGGCCCCGCTCAGTCTCGGGCATACTTCTGTATCCGTTTTCTCGGATGCGATCTTCGGATAAGCCTCTTCCCAGCAGGTTTTCACCGTGCCGGTCAAGAAGAGTCAGGTGCTCCAGCATATCCGTATATGCGGCGTGGCGCTGCTCCAGTGAAACAGGCTGCCGCTCTCTCATTTGGGGAGTTGGTGTCTGGGGCAAAGGATATACCTTTGTCTCCCGCACCAACTCCAAATAGGCCTCTTTATTGCTGATTCCTTTAAGCCTTGCATACAAGCTCACGCTGTTGCCGTGGACCCCGCAAAGGTTACAGCGGTACTGATCTGTGTCGGTATTGAGGCTCAGATGGTATTTCCCCGGCCCGTGGTCATGGCAGAAGGGGCAGCTTGCCTCGACCTCCGTTCGCCGCAGCGTTCGGGAGTCGAGAACAAGCCCACACCGTCTGGCCGTTTCCACGATAGGGATCTTATCATATTGTCGGACGGCCAAACGGGATCACCCCCCTATCAGGCAGCGCGCTGCTCCGCGAAAACAATAGGCTTGATTAGCCTCACCTGCAGCGGCGCATTGCTCACGCATTTTGCCATGATGATCTGTCCTGTCGGACGTACATTGGCAAGGTCATCCACGGACTCCATGTTGTCTACGAAGACGGGGTAATTGCGCCCTGTGAGACGCTTTATCAGCTCCGACACCTCCATGCCTGCCCGAATCTTCTCGGAAAGAGAGAGCCGGTCATAACGACGGCCGCCGAAGGTGAACCTGAAGGTATCTTTGACCTCGCCCGTGGATTTCACCACATCGTAGAGGGAAATTTCCACGCGGTTCATTTTAAGCTGTGAAAAAGTAAGCTCGGCACGCTTGCTGACATACAAAATCACATTCGTCATCGTGCGCTTGATTTTGCTGATGGCCTCCTGCGCCTCACGGATCTCACGGTCAAAGTCAGGCGTCTGTGCAGATGCCATCTCATTCAGCGCAGAGAGCTTGGACTCCAACTCACGGCACTGTTCCCTGTACTCACGCAGACGGTCATACTCTGCCTGCGTCAAATTGCCATATTCCAGCTCCGCTGTCAGATTCTGGATCTCACTGCGCAGTGCCTCAGCAGTCTGCGAGCCTGTTTCCGACTGTTCCGCGCAGCGCCGCTCCAGTTCGGCAGCGTCTTCCGACCATTTGCGAAGATCCGCTTCTTTGAAGGCATCGAAGGTTTCTCTGGCCTTTTTATCCATTTCCCAAAGCTCTGTAAGCTGCCCCTTTTGCTCTGTTCCGGCGGCATACAGTTCAGAAATGGCCTTTTTGAGCGCAGCCTGTACCTCCGGCAACGTTTCCTCCGTCACACGGCGATGACAGGTGGGACAGTCCATACCGATATGAAATGCCTTGTATGCCACGACCTCCCGTTTATACCGCGCGCCCAGGTCATTGACCTTGGCCGTGATCTCTGCCAGCGGCTCGGTAAACTTGGACTGATACTGCTCAGCCTGTCTGCAGACGATTTTTTCACGCAGCGCGTGAAGCTCTTTTTGCTGCTGCACCGTATCGCCGCGTTCATCACGGGCCATCTCATCGTATCGCTGACTTAGTTCGACGAGCTGTTCCTGCATTTTGGCAGTATCGAGGCCAGCAAACTGTTTTTCCACCAATGCCGCGATCTCATTTTGAAGAGACGTAATGCCCTCCGAAATCTCCACCCGCATCGTTTCGTACTGCTTCTTTTGGGTTGCCGCCAGATCCTTTTGCCCGCCGAGATAGGTGATACGCTCCTCCAACTCGCGGATCTCCGCACGCCGTCCCTTGAGATAGGCGTCAGGCGAAAGGATCACCTCATCTTTCAGGGATGCCTGCACCTCGCCATGGAGTTGTGCGAGGATTGTCTCCTGCGGGATGAACGGAAGATACCGTTCCAGAAGATTCTTACCGCTTGTCCCCAGCTCCTCGATAAAATACAGGGGGTTTAGAATAGAGAGAAACACGTCCCGCTCCCCGAAGAGGTCAGCCAAATCAAGCTGACGGATAGTATGACCGTCGTAATAGATGGACATATCGTTATTTTGGCGGATACGGGTCAATTCATGGATGATCCCATTCTCATCCACAAAGCGCATCTGGATAGCGACGTCAGGATTTTTCTCATTGTGGAGCCGGTCAAGGCCACGCTCTCCAAAAAATGGGAGTCCGGTCACGGCAAATGCAATGGCGTCCGCAATGCTGGTTTTCCCCCGGCCATTTCCCCCGGTGATGACGGTAGGGTTGCCGAAGGTCAGCTCCGTAGGTTTTTCATAGGACTTGAAGCCCGAAATACTCATACTGGTGATCTGAAACTGTTCGATCTTTTTCAACTGTCTGCTCCTTTCGTTTGCTCAGGGCAGCTTTTTTATGCTGCCTGCCGGCCCTGCTGATAAACCTCGTAGGACTCCAGCACGCAAAACACCACGGTATCCTGCTTGCGGGTCGTCAATTTCACATGAGAAAGCTGCGTGCCCGGCGTCAGTTCGGGGCGCACACCCCGGACATAGGCGTAGGTCTGCTTTTTCTCCGGTGTCTCCAGATTGACCAGCGTATTGCTGCCGCTCATGCCGCCTTGGACTTTCGCCGCCAGGACTGTGTAGATATCCTCCTCGGGCGCAGCCTGCGCGGCATTACGGAACGGAACAGTCTTTCCGGTGAACTCAGCGGTTTTCTCCTGCTTTTCAGGGCTCGCCTGCGGTTTCTGCTGCGCCGAGCGATCCTGCGGCTTAGCAGATTGCTGTGCTGTGCTGCTGCGGCGCTGATCCTGCACAGGTGCAGAGGTTGGCTTCTGATCGTCAGCGGTCTTCTGCTCGGGGGCAGTCTTTGGAGTCAGCAGAGATTGGATGCCGCACGCCTTGGCGGGCTCAAGGCCCAGCTTTTTAAGCGCGTTCAGATAAGCATCATCCAGCTTTTTCCGCTCGTTGCCTTTAATAACATAGCTGCGGCCCCGGCGTTCAATATCAACCCACACGGTATCGAGGCTGTAGAGGACGCGCCCGATGCCCCACTGGTAGGCGGCGCGCTTCATGCTGTCGGAAAGGCCACCTTTGATGGGCTCAATGTCCGAATCCTCGGCGCCGTCCCACTTGGTAATGAAGCCTTTGCCTTCAAAATAGATGGCGATACCGCAAAGCTGGGAATCCTTTTTCCCTGCGCTATGCCACGGCCTAAACTCGTTGTACCAGTTTTCCGGGCCGCACACCTCATCCAACCGATTCTGAATGGCACGGTTTGTCACATAGGGGACAGCCATGCCGCACATCTTTTCCTCGTTCGTGTATTGCAGGCGCCACTCCAGGTCTTCCGGTGCAAAAGGTTTTGCGAGGGCTGTCAGCATCGTCCGCGATTTCTGTTCTGACATTTCATTACCTCCTGATAAAATCGCTCAATGTACGGCCATTGGGAACAAGAATGTCCGTATAGTAGTAGGCTGGGTCCCTGTCCTTTAGATGCTCCAGCAGAGCCTTGTGGTCAAGGCCCTTTTGATTATGCGTGGAGTTAAACATATCATCGTTGTCAGGTAGCCCCAACAAATACCGGGGAAAATTTTTCATCGCTGAAAGCTTTTTGTATCGCGGTAGGATGTTATTACCTGTGCATACCCTTTCGTCTTCGTAAACGTTGGAAAAAGGATAATAAAACATGGGCGTATCCTCCGTTGGAGGCTCATCCGCGACCACTCCCATAGAACAATCTGCTACTCTTCCGTCAGCCAAGACACGAAGGCCAAAGACCAACCGCGGCAGCGGAAAGTCCAAATATTCTGTATCTCGGTAGATCACATCCGCCCGCAGATCAGGGTTCCAGATCACGAAGCGGCGTTCTTCGGCATTCATGGAGACATGAAGACAATGCTCCGGCAGAAATCCGCTGCTAATGTATTCATTCCCGACGCAGCTGCCGTTGAGGGCATAATAAAATTCGACTGGGTCGATCTCCCGGTAACTCAGGACTCCGCCGGGACTTCGTTCCTGAACAATGATGGTGTTTCGGCTCGGTGAGATCCGAACGATTACCTCCTCCGGCGATTCCTTTCTCACAAGCGGCATTACGCAGCCTCCTTTCCGTTGAAAATAAGATGCTGTTCATTTCTTTCAGCCTCCAGCCGTCTGACTTCCTTTTGACAGTAGAGGATCATATTGATAATCGAATTTAAGAAGAGAAGCGGCTCATAGCAATCCGGTGAAAGTGTAATGTCGATCTTGACGCCGTCTCCGGTAAAATGATAGGCAACATCGAAGACAGAGTGGGATGCGCCAACGACATAAAACAAAAATATATCCTTGATCTTTTCCTGCCACATTCTAAACTTCGATGAAAAGATATCTCCATCTTGGCAGCCCAACTGGTATAAACGGTCAATGCTCTGGTCGCTAAAGCGCACGGTGTAAAATTCATCATCTGTTTCTTCCGGTTCTTCATCGAAAAAAGCCCACAGCAAATCGTACATGATCATGTCAGGGTCTTCCACGTCCACCTCCGGGTAATCCCGAATGATCGCGTTGACCATATCGGCATCGCTGGTGTGAAGATATTTTAAGATCCGCAAGAAAAGCAGAATATCCCATTCATATTCGTTGTCATACATGGGCGCACCTCAAAAGAAGGTTCGATGCAACAGCCGGAAGGTCTGCGCTTTTTTACTATTGCCGGCCAAGGCTGCGATCCAGCTGCTTTCAGTGCGTCGACAAATATCATTCAAGCCTTCAGGCGTGACCTCCTCCATTTCAAAGGCCAACCAGTTGATCATAGCAAGGTTCAATACGCCATCTTTCTTTACTGTGTCCATCACCGTCTGGAGGTAAGGGCTGTACTTTGGTTCGGAAAGTATAGTTTCTTTCGCAGGTACCTCATGGAGTAACTGCACAAAGCGATCTCTATGAAACTCAAGCATCCTTGATCGCCTCCTGCCCAAAGCTGACCATGCACAGGGCGTACTGGTCCAAATTCTGCATAATCTCACTGCGTTCCTGTTCAGATGCAGATGCCCGGCCAAGCGAGGCATAGTAAATGCCGCAATCAGGGATAGGCGCTCCTTCCTGAAGCAGAATGTTCCAGACCGTGTGCGCCAGCAGCTCGGGATTGCTGCCATCCACAACCGTAGAGCAAAGCAGCATATCACCGATCTTCTGCGCGCCACTGAGATCCGCTTTACGGAGCATTCCCGCAGTATGGAAGGCAACCGCCTCCCGCTGCGCCTCCTCGCCGGCCGCAAGTAATCGGCGAAACACCTCGGATTCCTGTTTCCCGAGTACAACTCCAAAGGGGCGGGATATCTTATGCTCCCACACGCCATTCGATGGGTTAAACTGCCGGTACAGCTTTCCGAGTTCCGGACGCAGCAGGTTCGTTACCGTTCCCCACGCCTGCAAGCGCAAGGCCTCAGCATCTCCGGTGAGGCCATTTACAGGAACGACAATCACCATATCTAAAGATTTCATTTTCTCCTCCTTCATCAATATTCTTCAGCCAGCATGATCGTAGTGGCTGAACGGTCTGCCTCCGTGATGATCAGCACGCGGATTTTACCGCTGATTTGATACCAGGACAGGATGCGGTCACCGTCGCGAATCGCCTGCTCATTGGCTTTTTGATCCGCCATGCAGGTATCGCCCCAGTCACCGCGAATATGCCGATTCACAAGACGGATCAGCTTTTCCTTTGAGAGATTCGCCAAAGCAGCCGTTGTGGCGCAGACTTCTCCGGTGGAAAACCGGATGGGTCTGTACTGCATAATGGGTAGGCCCCCTTTCTTCATGTCAATGCCTTAAAGCCGTTTGGTGTCAGAACATTGAAGATCATTTTATTTGTGATGGTTTCTCTAACCTCACTGCCAAGGTGGTTTCCGCTGGCGCTGAATTTCTCATCACTCTCTGTGCGCACAACCTTGACGATGCGGCCCTTGATGATATGCGGGGTATCGCATTCAATGAGGCCGTTGATCATACCCGAGCCGCCGATCAGACCGATCTGGCTGATGGAGAGCGGCAAGAGCGGGCGTTTGACGCCGCTGTCCAGCTCGCTGCGGCGCATCATCTGCGCGAAGCTGTCGGACTTGCGAAGCTGCTGTTCCAATTCCTTTTGGTTGAACCGCTCGCCCTTGAAGGTGTTGACCTGCAAAGGCTGTGCCGGGAGCGCATAGCGTCCCTCCTCGATCTTCTCAAGAGGCGGTATCGAGGCGGGACTGCACGCAAACTGCTCCAGCCAGAGCGTATCCTGCAATTCCATATCCCGATGCTTTCGGATGCCCAGCACCGCCACCTGTTTGAATTTTTTGAACTCGCTGTCGGTAAAGCGCCAGACGGAGAGATCGTCAAAATTGTCAACCAGGATGCGGCAGATATCCGGCGTCAAACGGTAGTAAGGAATGACATAGGCCAGCAGCCCGCCATACATCAAGGTGGGTAGACTCTCGATCAAAAACCGTTTTTCATGCCGGGAACGGCCTCCGCTTTCGTTGATGACTGACAGGTAGGGCGGATTCAAAAAGAGCAGATGAAATGCTTCATGGCTGATACGGCTGTGAAAGAAGCTGCCAAAGCCGACGCGGTGGAGGCGCGTCTGTGCTTCCTCCGCACGGCTCTCATCCAGCTCCACGCCGTAGGCATAGCAGTTATTCCCCTGAGCCAACTGGCGCAGAGCCTTACCACAGCCGCAGCATGGATCGAAGAGGTTCGTGATGACGCCATCTGGGAACCGGATACCCCGCAGCATCAAAGAGATGTTGTCAGGATCGGTGGGGTAATAGCCCAGCTTGATGTTGTTCATCAGGCGGCCCACCACGGCGGCATTGGTCTTTTGCCCCGTGGGGAACGCAGCCGCGAACTTGCTCAGTACCTCATAGATCGGCTTGTAGCCTGTACTCATGAGATTGAAGCCGCTCATGCCCCAGCAAAGCTGTCCTGCCATAGATGCCAGTTTGTACTCTTCCATCTCCAGCAGAAATAGCTGGGCGGCAGTAATCTGCTCTGTCAGGTTCCTGCGGATCTGTTCAAGCTCTGTGTAGGTATCCCGCGCCGCCACCAAGTCGCTCTGCCGGTATTTTTCAATCCTTGCCCGCTGCACGACCATGCCCTGCGCTGATTGTATGATCTGCGATTGAAGCTGGGTAAGCTGATCCAGGGCATAGGGCCTTTGTGTTTCTAAATCAAGCGGCTTGCTCATCAGATTCCCAGTCCTTTCTCAATGCACAAAGGGCATCCAAGAGATGGGTATAAGACCATTTTTCAAGTTCGTGCCGGGTGATAAAGTGGTTATAGCCGCCTTTATAGTCTCTGCTATGGCGCACCGTGCGGTAGAGCAGCACTTTACCGCTGCCGCAGGCAGGATGGGAAATGGAGACATAAAGGCCGCCGTTCTCCCACATTCCGATCAGGCTGCAATCTCCCGATACTCCAATACCGCCGGCGTTGCTGCTGACGGTCACCTCGCGTAGCCCGAGATCTCTTGCAAGGGCGCGCAGGAAAACCTTTCCCACATTGAGGAAGACCTGCTTGCTCCCGTTGGGACCGCATTCCTTTTTGCCGTGGATATCGCAAAGGTCAAAATCAAGCAGCGCAGCCAGCCGCCGCATATTGTTCGTCTGTGATTTTATAGACATGGCAATTCCTCCGATCATTGATATAAAAGAGGGCAAGGAACAGATACAGTTCCTTGCCTTCTTATCGCACGGCTCATGCCGCGCCTTTCATATTCTCTTCGGCCTGCGGCGAAGATTTAGCTGTGCCTGCCGTCCCCAGCGGGATGCGCTTGACGCAGTATGCTTTTAACCTCACACAGCCGTTTTCTGTCAGGATACCGTGATAGCGTTTTTCATAAAGGACGGCTTTCCCATTTTTGCTGATCCGTACCCTGCTCACCACATTGATCTCCCGCATAGGCTCTTACGCAGCGTTGTGGAGGATACGCTCATGCTCAAAATCGAACACGGGTGCATTTTCCTTCGGCGTGCCGGGGATAAGCTTGAGGGTGTAGCCCTGCTCACGCGCCAGCTTGAAAATGCCGACGATTCGATTGAGTTCTTCATCCACAGGTTCAGGCTCGGCAGTATCTTCTGTCGCGCATGGCGCATCTTGCGCTGCCACAGATTCTTGCTTTTCTTCCTGCGCCGGTTCAACAACATCCTCTCGCACATTATCATCGACGTCTGCCATGGCTTTCAGTTCCTTTTGACCAGGAACCGTCAATACCGTCCAGATCGAGCGGAACGCGGAAGCAAGAAGCGTACCAAAAAGCGTGCGCTTTTTCGGCGTCAGGTTAATGATCTCTGCGGCATTTACTGTGTCAATCTCGCTGAGTGTTACCGTCAGCTTTCCTGTCTCTACATAGGCAGAGGATAGAAAGCAGGATACCGCGGCGCTCTCCGAGGCAAAGACCTCCGGCGACTGCACACGCTTAGCGAGCAGGCGCTTACAGACGATGCTGCCAGCGTCCATATCATCGACCCGGATCACATCGGCATTCACGGTTCCGGCATGGACTGTTCCGTACCCTGTGATCGTTTTGGCCGTGATGCCGCAGGTCACTTGAAGGCATCCGTGAACAACCAGATGCTCCGTCGCAAGAGATTCGTAGCGGATAGTTTCTCCCTTGGGAATGTAGATAGTTTTCATATTGCTGTCTCCTTTTCATTTTTTGAGGGCATATCGCCCGTTTTCTTTTAGTCTCAGGCGGCCATTTCATCACGGAGTCGAACCGGCAGCACCAGCGCAAAATCGCTGCATCCCTCCGCATCGATCACGATGGGCGTATAGGGGCCACTGAGTTTGATCCGCACCATTGGCTCTTTTCTAAACTGTTTCAATGCGTCCAACATATAGCGAAGATTAAAACCAATGGCAAGATCACCGCGGCCGACCATAGATACACGGGTCGTAAAACGTCCGGAGGGCACATTCATGGATAATTCCTGTCCGGCAAAGCGTACATACGGAAATGTGCAGCTGCCAATGCATTCTTTGAGATAAGTGAGTTCCCGCAACAGTTCATCCGTTTTCACCGTAATGACTTCCCGATAGGACTTGGGGATTGCGGCATCGGGATCATAGGTGTCCACACCATACCTGCGGACATACAATTTCAGCGTCTCGTCCGAGAAGCATACCTTGTTAGCACCAATCTGTACCGTAACTTCATTTTCTCCAAATGCCCTTAGATGTGTGAGCGCATCGCCCCGTAGCAAACAGGGGGCCGGAAAAACCGTACCCGGCTGCGTATCACAGGCCATGCGACGTCCATCCAGAGAAAAAACGCGGTCTTCCCGAAACTGGACACATGCGCTCTGCGGCCGGCGGTCGAGGCATCCCTTTTCTGCGGCATAGCGTACACGCTCGACTCTGCGGAAAAGCGCAGCGGCGTTCAAACGCAGGGATATGCCGTCCTCTATGGTCCCGCACTCCGGATAATCTTCATGGGCGATGACAGGAAACTCCGCGGATCTCTGCCCACAGAGCACCTCTATCTTCCCATCCCTTTCGTCCTTTGGAACAAAGGCAATCGCCAGTTCTCCCTCAAAATGAGCACAGGCTTTCATCACGTCCTTTGTTCTGGAAAAAACGAAGGATACATCATCGCCGCGAGCTGGAAGCTCCGCTACGAGCCATGTATCAAAGTCTGTTGCCGTCAGCGTACAGAGTCCATTCTTTACATGCACGGCGATCTCCTCCAGAATGGGGAGCGGGCTTTTCCGCAGAACCTTGCTGACCTTGCTCATCGCGTCCGAAAACGCTCTGGCATCTACCGTGAACCTCATCATGCCGCTTTCCTCCTCGGCTGTTTTTCAAGTACCGTCTGCATCCGGATTGTCCGCGTGGAGAAGTCCGTCTGAAGCGCGATATTTTCTCCATGCGTCAGAATGTTGTAGACCATCGTCAGGACGGCGGTAGCCGCCGTGACATTGGCAACGATGCTCTGGGGATCTGCCTGCGCCGCTTCGGCACAGCTCAGTTCTGAAGGAAACCTGTCTATGATCTTCAGCATTTCCGGGTGGACGCCGCCGATAGGCCTTCGCACGGTACGACCGTTTTTCCGCACGCCACAGACCACCTGGCCGGTATAGCTGCCGTTGCCGCTGTCGATGTAGATGAGATCTAAGCTCTTTTTGAAGGCCTCATGGCAGAGCTGGCGCGTGCGGTTATTGTCCACGCACCCCAGCAGGAGGACCATCTCTCTGACTTTTCTTCTCGGATAGCCATCCGTTTCCCATTCTCCCGGTTCGATTAAGGTCATAAGCTCCGAGAGCGTTTCAATGAAATTGGGAACATACTCCGTTTCCATGCCCAGCACGGCGGAGTAACGCTCCGAGAGCACACGGGCCTTATTTTCACCAAGATCAGCTTCCACAAAATTCTGCCGATCAAGGTTTTTTGCCTCGACGAGATCTCCGTCGCAGATAATAAACCGTGCCGGACGATCAAGCATGTGCAGCAGGCGGAAGAGGTACGGCGCAACATAGCCGCCTGTCCCGCCTGCGCCCAGCATCACGACCTTTACCGGACGATCCATTGGAAATCTCATCACCACACCTCCGAAAGAAACTCTCGAAAGCTGCGTTTCTTTTCCACCTTCACAGGGACAGGTCTGTGGACGCTGACCTGATCCAACCATTCCTGCGGAAACGGCTGCTCCAGCCCCTCGATGACCGTAGCAGGATCAATAGTAACGAAGTTGTCGCCGCAGAAGATACGGGCTTTGATCTCCGGGTAAAAATGATCAAGTTCTCCAAGGACAAAGTAAAGCCCTACGGAGCGCTCGTCCCGGTCATCCTTTCCCGAGAAAAAGGCGTCCATGCTGTTGTGGGAGTGGATGTCGGCGTAGCAGATATACCGCTTCTCATCGTCATAGGGGCAGTCATGGAGATTGGCCTCCACTTCCTCCTTGCAGGCGCTCTGCTTGGGGACATAGGCGAAAAAGCGTTTTTCCTCTTTGTCCCAGTAGATCAGCGCCAGCGCCTCGTTTTCCTCGTTCTCCGTCATAAAGGTGCGGAAGAAAGCGATGATTTGGCCCATCAGCTGAGCGGGGATCTTCGGCAGAGCCGGGGTAAACCCGGCTCTGATCTCCGAAAAATCCACTACATTATTTTTGGGGGCGATAAACTCGCCCTGCTCCATCTTGCGAAGCTCATAGATCCTGCCGTCGCGGGCGGGGATCAGGCAGATGACCTTATCCGATGCCCGCGCCTCCTCCAGGGAGCCGAATTTCCCCTTATAGGCGGCGTTGCCCTTGGTCTTCATCTCTACCTTCGGCTTTACATAGCAGCAGGGTTCTTTTTCTTTTGATTTTTTGAGGGCTGCCAAGAATTCACGAGACCGTTCGATCGTCTCTTTCACGGAAATGATCGTGGTGCCCTTGGGGTCTTTGATCTCCTTGCGGATACCGCAATATTCCACGCTCCACGATACTCTCTTTCCTTCCTCAAGGTCGGTAAAGTCCTCGGATTTGCGGATACGCAGTTCCTCGAAGGTCATGGAGGGGTCCTCAATCTCCTCTTTGACGCCCTTGTGATAGAATACCGGTGGCTTTTCCAAAAGCCCTTTCTTGGTGTTCTCGGCTGTTTTCTGCTCAAAGGCCGCAGCGATGGGATTTTCTGCGGCTGCGCTCACCTCCGGCTGCTCGGGTGCAGGCTTTTCCGCAGGCGGGGCAGCGGTAGGTTTGGGTGCAGGTGCCGCAGGCGTTTCAGGATCCCTGGGCGTCGGGGCGGGTGCTGCGGCAAGCTCCGGCACAGATGCCAGTTCAATAGACTCCGCAGTCGGCTCCTGCGCTTCGGGTGCCGGAGCGGGTGCTGCAGGCTCCACAGGCGCGGCAAAGGGATCGCCCTGATCTACCGTATCTGCACTGTCCTTGAAAATCGCCGCAATGTCCAAACCTTCCTTGTCGGAGATCTCGCCAAAAGGCCACGCGCTGTTGCTGGATTCACTCATAAATGCTTGCTCCTTTCGATTTTGGGATAAAAAAAGACCGCAACTGCTCCCATGAGCAATTACGGTTTTTTCTTATCCTTATTTCATTCCAGTTCGTCCGAGTCTCTGACGGAGGGCGCAATGACCCCCTTTCCGTCGCCGTTCCTCCCTAACTTACTCCGCCCTGACTTACTTCGCCCTGAAATGCAGTTTCATTCTACTCCCCTATACCTTTCCTGCATAGTTGGAGGTTTTCCATAGCCGAGCGATGCGTACTTTTTCCGCGTAGCGTAACTGGAGTCACGTAGAAAAATAAAGACAGAACGTTTTCAATCATGTCTCTTGGGTCAGTGACCAAAGTTCGGGACTAACTTTTCCTCGACGAATTTAAACTACGATGCTATACTGTAAAAAAAGAGACAGGTGAGGATCTGTGGACTTGCGTCTCAAAACAGAGCCAAACGTGTCTCTTATATCCAAAGTATATGTATTGTATATTTAGATGATACTTCACTTCCGAAAAAAAGTCAAGGAGATTCTGCTATGTTAAAAGGAACAAATGATGAGAAATTGATTAGTGATGGGTTAGAAGAAACGCAGCTCCTGTTTTATCAAATCTGGAAAGAGTTTACGGAAAGCAAGACATTCGATACATATCAGTATAAATCCGTAAATAGTCTGAATGGAATCCGCGAGCTAGTGCATGACATAGATGCCTATTTGGAAGGCAACACCTATACACTACATACGGTCGACGCCATGCGTGAGGAGTTATTGTCTCTAATAGGGAGTGATTCCGTTATGGCAGGCGAATTTCCTTCCCTGCGAAACCGCCTTTTACAGAGCTTGTCCAAGAAGCCAGATTCACCTAGCCAACTAAAAGGATTACGGTATCAATTAACCTATGCCTATTCAAAATTGGAGAGTACATATGATGATGCGCTCACAAAAAAGCTGGTGGAAGCCATCGAGGCGAAGGCAACTACACAGTACCAGTTGACGGCACAGTACATCAGTCGATGCGTAGACTTGGGGTGGTTTGTAAAGGCCTTATCCACTAAGGCAGATACATTGAAGCAGGAACCAGCGAAGAGTAAAGGCATAGAAGCCTTTCTTTTCAAGCTGATAAAGGCTCAAAAACAAAACTTTGCTGTCTTTTCTCCATTTCGATTAAAAGTTGTTCCAAAGGATGGCAAGTCAAAGGATGAATATCGGGATACAGTGATTCGACAGCTGTCAGGCTTTGGAATAAACGTGATGCAGGGTGTCGAAATAAAATGCCACTATGCCGACGTGGAAAAAACAGAATTAAAGGATACACAACAATATATGGTTGTACAGACACAGGCGTACGACGTTTTTAGTGCGGCTCACTTCTCGATTATTGGGTTATCCGAGGTTCTGAACACGCTAAGCTTTTTCACGGCAATTGAATCCTGGTCGGTTAGTGACATCAGCCTAATCGTGTACAATACTCAATCACCCTATACGAAGAGCCTGAAAGCAACCGATGTGTACAGAACTTATGAATATTTAGACAGTTCCTCAAAGGTATATCAGCGGGCCGAGCGTATCATTTCTCCAAAAGAGAATTACAATCATCCACTACGGCAGAAGTTGCTGTCCTCCTTCAGCTATGCAAACCTGAGCCGGGCATCTATGGCGCTTGAAGAAAAATACATGAATATATGGATTGCAATCGAGTCCTTATGCCGAAGTGATGCACAGAAGACAATTATTGATAGCATACTGACCCTAGTTCCGAATGCACTGTGCCTGCGATACCTCTACCGTTTAGTTCGAAATTTTGTGGAGGATTGTAGCCGATGTGATGTGGAGTTTATGTTTTCAACAAAGTCCATTGACATGAAGATGGGGGACAAAGACCGCTTAGTGACGGAAACGATTGCGGTCTTTCGCGATACGACACTACAGCCAGAGCTAGAGGAAAAATGCCGATGTAATTCGTTGCTTCATCAGCGATATCAGGAAATGCTCCATATTCTTACCGATCCACAGACATTAATCGATAAAGTTGAAAAACATCATACCACAGTGCGATGGCATTTGAACCGACTCTATCGGGTTCGCAATGAGATTGCACACTCTGGAGTGTTGCAGGAGATTTCCGCCATCCGTTATACGGAACACTTGTATGACTATCTGGCAACACTGGTTTCCGAAGTCACGCGCTTTTCGGCGGCCAACGCCACAGGTAGCTTAGGAGAGATTTTTTCTCTAATAAACGACAATTATATGGAATTTTATGATCTGTCCCGTGCAAAACAAACGGATAAGTCTTCAGTTTTTGGGAAGCTGTGGACATCCGGTGTGATGGATTTTCTGTAAGATTGTCCAGCATCATTAGGCGAGTGCCTTTTCCGCCACTCCTCATAAGAACATGCTCCTTTCAAAGAACCGATCCACATATAGATATTAGGAATACGGAGGCGAAATGCAGTGCGTTTCATTTCCGTATTCCTGTATTTCTTACGGGCCAATTATGCAACAGGCGCTCTTTGCTCAATATCCCAATAATTGATGACATATATCGGAACGCTGGATGTCCCCTCGCTTGTCTATTTACCACATACTCATCATTTTCCAAGACATCTGGAGTTTTTCTTCGCCGTAACGCTGTACAACCAGTATTACATTTTCTCGCACCATGAAGTCGAAGTTCTCGTGCCGAAAGGAACAGTTGCACATACATACCACCCCATCAGGCGATTTGCTAGAACATCTCCACCATATACCAATCGACCATACTCCCTCCACGTTCGACAGTACCTTACGGTGCGGTCCCGCGCAGAGGGAGCATTTCGAGTTTACTATTTACTTATAGTCTTCCTGAACATCTAGATTTTTCATCACTGCAGTACTATACGATCAAAGCATTCCTCTTTATGGTTCATGAGATAACTACAAAGCCATACAAACCTATAGACCAATTTTAACTGAGCACATCTGAATTTTTCACAATTCCCATCCCCTTAAGAGTAGATGTTTTGCACAACTTCTGTGCCACTGCATTTGTCCGAAATGCTGAAATTCTGACAATCTCAAAATCTTTGCAAGGAAAGATATTTTATCCGCATTTACACTTATAGAAATAGAAAAATTAAGTGAGCACTTTACCATTGATTGTCCAAAGTAAACATATTTTATCGTATATAATGATAACGAAAAAATGATAAAGGATGTGGTTCCAATGGGTGTGTTTATTATGACTGATTCGCACATTTTGTTGCAAGGAGACTTTCTATGAAAGGCAATGCAGAAAAATATCTCGTAGGAATGGCTACGTTCGCTCTTGCTGATGCAGTAATAATTTTCTTTGCAAATAAGTACACTCTACCATTTTCAACTATGTGGTGGTGCGCCGTTTGGAGCGGAGGATGCTCCATGTGGATTAGTCGTTTCTGTAACCGTATCTATAATAGTGAGCAAGTAGAAACTGCAAGGAAATATATGTTCAGAGATTTTTTAATTGCCTTTATGGGAAATTTTCTGATAATGTTTATCCTTGGAAAATAGTAAGGAGAAGAATTATGAAAAAGATAACTTCTTGTATTATTACAATTTCTCTTATTTTAGCAATGTGTGTCCCTACATTTGCAGCTTTTACCGCACCCACGATGGAAGAGTATCAAGTCCTTGATGCAGCGGTTCGTAATGCACATACCGATGAAGAGGCTACTGTGGCTATGTACAATCTCATTGATTTCTTTGAACGTCTTGAAGATGCTCAGGAAAACGGTATTATGCCTATGTCCTCGGATCTCTACCCGAATATAATTGATTCGTATGTGGATGTGACATCTTGTTCTGTTTCTCCTACAACTGTATCGTTTAATTATAAAGTAGTATCTCTCGTCCCGAGTGGAGCATCTTTAAAGTTAGGCTACGAGTATCCCGCAACTACAAGGATTTCAGGTGGTAGCTTTAGTGTAGGATCGTCATTAGGAACATATGCAAAGAATCTCAATACGAGCCTGTGCACGAGCAGTATTCAACTTGTAGGAACATTCCTTGCAAGGGACTTCCGTGCGACAAAGGTATTCAAAGAAACTTATCAATATGCTTTCACAGGTACTCAATACGGGTATAAAACAATCACACAATCTGATGTTACTAATAACATCATGATTATACTTTTCTTGGGAGTTACGGGCATGTTACATGTGCAAGCCAAAGTAGCGACTGTTACGGTTGCAGTTGCAGGACTCCTGGGTATGACGATGAGTCTCAGTGATATGCCTGCCCCGAAAGTTGGGCAATACTACGTAACTAAGACATGGTTTAGTGGTGGAAAAATGTATATCAATTTCAGGATTTGGAACTCTGAAAATGCGTATAATAATGGCGAGGAATATCTTTATAACCAGTCTTCCTACTTTACTCTGCCCACTTTTTAACGGTCTCATCATTCATGTAGAAGGAAGACATGCTACACTTACAGCAATCAACAAATTCAAGAATATGAATCTCTTCCTCGGCGGGATAATGGTCACCAGCCTATCACGCCTACTACTTTAAACCATCTCACGCTCAGGTGATAGTTTAACCATCCAAAAGCAAATGCTCTTTAAGCTACTCGCTTAATAACAGCTAAAATCATTGAGTATATACAGCGTCACTCTTCTTTGCGCTAAATGACTATGCTCCCTCCACGTTTGACAGTGCTTTGTCACAAAGTCTCACGCAGAGGGAGCATTTTTATTTACCACTTACTCAGGATTTTCCCGAACATCTGGAGTTTTTCTTCGTTGTAACGTAACCGTCAAAACAGGCAGCGGCTGGACAGA
>OHLE01000221.1_pt1 | contig 38921 bp, 53 predicted proteins | sample 1568971 | NCBI WGS metagenome assembly OHLE01 (sample SAMEA3879556, study PRJEB24766) | human gut metagenome | biome: human-associated habitat; feature: feces | place: USA | collected 1985/1987
AGGATTATATTCTTCACAAGCTGGGAAGACCTCACAGAAGCATCAGTCTGATGTACTGCTACTATCCGCTTGATAAGGGCTGGCCGGGACGTGCAAGCGAGGTTCATGCCAGTCCTGACGTAAGCTTTGCATGGGATTATCCATACGACGATTACTTTACTTACAAGGGAGGTATCGGCGGAAATACAAAGGACGAGCCTTTCTGCTATATGCGCGATATTCGCGCTCACGGTCAGGACGTGAACCTTACGCTGACTATTGATCCCCACGTAAGCGACGATCACCTTATCAGGATTGCAGAGGATCTGAAACCATACGGAAGAATGTTCCTGAGAATTAATCACGAGGCTACGGGAAACTGGTTTTCTTTTAATAAAAGATGCAGCTATCAGGAGGTAGCCGACTTTTTTGTAAGATTCTGCAATATATTGAGCAAGCATGCTCCAAACGTATCAAAGGTAGTTTGCATAGGAGGTATAGAAGATCTTTCAAAGACTGAAATGGAAAAGGAAAAGGAATTTGCGCAGACAATTCCGGCAGCCGACGTATGGTCAGTAGATAAATACATGGCTCTCCATTGGGGCTGGCCCTATGACGTTGCCGAGAGAGGCGGAACTTCACATAAACGGGATACCGTAAAAAATACCTTTGATATGACAAAAGCGAGCTTTGAACGCTTCAAGTTTTTGAATAACGGCAAAGCAAAGCCCATGACCATGGCTGAATTCAATGCGGACGGCGATGTAACGGGACCCTATGAGCAGGCCGAAATGGTAAAGGAATTCTGTGATATGATAGCGGTAGTCGATTATGGAGTGGGCAACCTCTTTTCGTTGGTTTGCTCGCTGAAATACATCGGGCTCGACACGGTGGTGACTTCCGACGCCGACGTGTTGCGACGGGCAGACGGGATTATACTCCCCGGTGTCGGCGCGTTCGGCGATGCGCGCGAAAAGTTGCGCGCAACGGGACTGGAACCCGTTTTGTGCGAAGAAGCGCGAAAGTGCAAGCCTTTCCTCGGCATTTGTCTCGGTATGCAGATGCTCTTTGACAAGAGTTTCGAATACGGAGAACACGAGGGGCTCGGGTTTATCAAAGGTAACGTCGTTCCTTTCGATTTGCCAGCGGGAATGAAAGTTCCGCATATGGGCTGGAATTCGCTCGACATAGTGAAAGATTGTCCGCTTTTCAAATATATCAAAAATGGCGATTACGTTTACTACGTGCATTCCTATTATGCGACCGATTGCGACGATGACGTTGCGGCGACAAGCGAATACGGCGTTTCCGTTACGGGAGTAGTGGCAAAGGGAAACGTGTTCGGAACGCAGTTCCACCCCGAAAAAAGCGGGGACACGGGGCTTAACATTCTAAGAGCGTTCGGGGAGCTTTGCGACGAATACAGCGTAGCCGCAGGCAAGGGAGCAAACGGAACGAGCACAGGCGTGGACGAAAGAAAGGCTTGCAAAGATAGCTTGTGCGGCACGTGCGCGGGCGAAGGGAGGTAAATATGGAATTGTTTCCTGCAATAGATTTGCGCGGTGCCAAAGTCGTAAGACTTACCGAAGGCGACTACGACAGAATGACGGTATACGGTGACAACCCTTTTGCCACAGCGGAAAGTTTTGTCAAACTCGGGGCAAAAAACATTCATATGGTCGACCTTGACGGAGCGTTGGAGGGCGTACCCGTGAACGCGGGCGTCATTTCGGAAGTTGCGTCCAAACTCGGAATGTTTCTCGAAGTCGGCGGCGGAATACGCGACGCAAAGAGAATAGAACAGTATATCGAAGCAGGCGCGGGCAGAGTTATTCTCGGAACAGTGGCTGTCGAACAACCCGATTTCGTGTTGAGGGCAGTTAAAAGGTTCGGGGACAAAATCGCGGTCGGCGTAGACGCCAAGGACGGCAAAGTTGCAATTCACGGCTGGAAAACGGTAACTGACATAAACTCGTTTGAGTTCTGCGAATATCTGCGTGACTCGGGCGTTGATTGCGTGATTTATACGGACATATCGCGTGACGGTATGCTTGCAGGCACCAACTTGCAGGCTTACGAGAAATTGAGCGGTCTGAAAGGGTTGAAAATCGTGGCGTCGGGCGGTATAACCCGTGCGGACGAACTCAAAGCGTTGAAAGAAATGGGAATATACGGAGCAATACTCGGAAAGGCGATGTATTCGGGCGCGCTGCCGCTCGAAGTTGCGCTTGCCGCGGTCGGGGAGGGAAAATGTTAGCCAAAAGAATTATTCCGTGCCTTGACGTCAAGGACGGCAGAGTGGTGAAAGGCACCAACTTTCAAGGGTTGCAGGATATAGCCGACCCCGTCGACCTTGCGCGGTTTTACAACAAGTCGGGTGCGGACGAACTCGTGTTTTACGACATTACGGCGTCGTTCGCGGGCAGAAAACTGTTTGCCGATACGTTGACGGCGGTTGCGTCGGAAGTTTTCATTCCGCTGACCGTGGGCGGCGGCATAAACGGCATAGAGGACTTTGACAGAGTGCTGAAATGCGGCGCGGACAAGGTTAGCGTCAACTCGGGCGCAATCGCAAACCCCGATATTGTGGGGCAAGCCGCAACGAAATACGGAAACCAGTGCGTAGTGCTGTCCATCGACGCAAAGCGCGTGGACGGACGGTTCGAGGTGTTCTCAAAAGGCGGACGTGTGCCTACCGGGATTGACGCCGTAGAATGGGCGTACCGCGGACAGGAAGAAGGCGCGGGTGAGATTGTGCTCAACAGCATAGACACCGACGGCGTGCGCGGCGGATTCGACCTTGAAATGCTTTCTGCCGTTTGCGATAAGGTGCACATACCCGTTATAGCGTCCGGCGGCGCGGGATGCGCCGAGCATTTTGCGGAACTTTTCCGCAAGGTCGAAGGCGTGGACGCAGGGCTTGCCGCAGGCATTTTCCATACGGGAATAGTGGACATCAAACAACTGAAAAAATATCTTGCTGACCAGGGCGTGCCGATGCGCATAAACTGAAAATCGGACTTATTCCGATTGCGCGCAATGTGCTTGCGCTCATAAAGAAAAATATCGAAAACAGGATTTAATATAACAAAATACGGAGATAAACTATGATTAGCGTCGACGAACTCAAATTTGACAGCAACGGACTGATACCAGCGGTGGTAGTGGACCATTTCACAAAAGAGGTGCTGACACTTGCGTACATGAACCGCGAAAGCCTTGCAATCAGCATGCAGAAAGGACTGACTTGTTTTTACAGCCGTTCGCGCAAACAGCTTTGGCTCAAAGGCGAAACGAGCGGCAACTATCAGCACATCGTGGCAATCATTGCGGACTGCGACCTGGACGCGTTGACGGTGGAAGTCGTCAAAGACGGTCCCGCATGCCACACGGGTGAGGAGAGTTGTTTCCACAACGCCGTATGGGTGTCGGAAGATTACAAGCAGTTTTCTTACGACGCGCTTTACGAGCTTATCAAGGGAAGAAAAACCAATCCCAAAGAAGGGTCGTACACGACTTACCTTTTCGACAAAGGAATAGACAAAATTTTGAAGAAGGTAGGAGAAGAGAGCACGGAAGTCATCGTCGCGGGTAAAGGCGGCAGTAAGGAAGAAACGGTATTCGAGATCGCCGACCTTGCTTATCACGTAATGGTGCTCATGGTTGAAATGGGCATATCTTTGAGGGACGTCACGGGCGAACTCGAAAAGCGCCACGTAGTCGACAAAAAGATAAAGCAGGAAAAAATGAAGTAACCGTCACTGCAAAAGTGAGCGTGCCACTTGAAACGAGAACTCCGCCCGTCGGCGGAGTTTTTATGTTCGGATAAAAATAGTTTTTCTGCAATGGGGACGGAGCAAAAATGATTAAATTCTGCAAAATTGCTCCGTCCCCATTGCAGAAAATTATGGAGGTGATTGTATTGAAAAGCTAGTATTTAGTGGATATTTATGGTAAAAATGCAAAACGGTATTTTGCTTTATATGCATAAAAAAATAAATGTTAGCTCCGTCCCTGATTGCGTAAAAAATTGATTTGTTTATTGCTAAGGTTGGACAAACAGGCATTCAAATGTGTTTATAGTTTAAGAAGATAAACATTGTGTCCGGGGAAGAGAATGAAGAAAAAAATTTTTGTAGCAATGTTGACGGCTTTGATGCTTTGTGCGTGCTTGATATCGTTCGTTGCGTGCGGAAAACAGGGCGAGGAAGAAATCAGCGATTTCGAGCGTTACCGTACGGACAAGTTTATCGAAACCTATACTTATCTGCGAACGGAAACGGATATTTGGAGTGATACATATTGGCAAGACCAAGAAACACATCCTGTGCTTGAAGACCTGTATGAATTAAAGCATTATACAGGGGAGAACCAAAAAATTTATGCAGTTCAGAAATTTGTAGAACTTCTTGGCGATAAAATCATTGTTTCTTTGAATGAAACGAACTTTACGGGTACGCTAGGGAAGATGCCGTCGGAGCTTATCCCGCGATATTCATTGGCTGCCGACCTAAAACTTAAACCCTCAGAAGAGCAAGCAGCAATGATGAGTTTTACAAACAAGAATAACATACGCGTCGACTATTATCCGCCTTCGCAGCTTCACCCAACTCAAAATAACGTTAGTACGGGTTTTGTATTCATTCAAGAAATAGACGGCAGGAAATACAGATTTGAACTTAGGTACAGCGGCTATTGCACTGCGTTGGCGGAATATGTATAAATTTAGGTACGCGTACGCGTGAGTGTTAAAGCAAGAGGGTATAAGGGCATAAGTCGGTGTTGCTCATAATTTTTTGTTGCTCCGATATCGGCTTTGCGTATTGCTAGGAACAGTATTTTCGCAAGGGCGGTGAGGGGAGCGTAAGGGCGGTTTTGCCTATTATATTTATACTATATATTGTAGGAACGTATATTTTTAATACATATTATAAATTCCGCGAAATTTCCGCGTAATTTTGCTTGACAAAGATTTTCCAAAATTATATCATAGTCACGCTGTGTCCCTGCGACACGCGCTTTTTGCCGCCGTTTTCGGCGGGTTGAAAATATAAGACACACACGGACAAGTGTTATATCAGGAGGCTAATATAATGGCTGGACAAAAAATCAGAATCAAGCTCAAGGCTTACGACCACAACCTCATCGACCTCTCCGCAGAGAAAATCGTTGAGACTGTGAAGAAGACGGGTACCAAGGTTTCCGGTCCTATCCCCCTTCCCACCGAGAAGGAAATAGTCACCATTTTGCGTGCTACCCACAAGTACAAAGACAGCCGCGAGCAGTTCGAACTCAGAACACACAAGCGTTTGATCGACATATTCAACCCCACTTCCAAGACCGTCGACTCTCTCATGAAGCTCGACCTTCCTGCCGGCGTTGATATTTCCATCAAGCTCTGACGGAAAATAAAAGGAGGATGAACTTTACATGGATAAAGCAATCATCGGAAAAAAACTCGGAATGAGCCAGATTTTCACGGCTGACGGCAAGGTTATCCCCGTCACCGTCGTCGAAGCGGGCCCCTGCACCGTTGTGCAAATCAAGACCAAAGAAAACGACGGATACGAAGCCGTACAAGTCGGATTCGGCTCTATCAAAGAAACAAGAGTAAACAAACCCGTTGCCGGTCACTTCAAGAAAGCCGGCGTCGAAGTCAAACGTTATCTCCGTGAACTCCGTTTCGCAAACTGTGCAGCCTACGCGCTCGGACAGGAACTGACCTGCGACATGTTCAACGAAGGCGACAAAGTCGACGTCACCGGTACTTCCAAAGGTCACGGTTTTTCGGGCGTCATCCAGAGATGGAACCAGCACAGAGGACCTATGGCTCACGGCTCCGGTTATCACAGAGGCGTAGGCTCCATGGGCGCGTGCTCTTCTCCTTCCAGAGTCTTCAAAAACAAGCATATGCCCGGCCAGTGGGGACATGAGAAGGTTACGGTACAGAATCTCACCGTCGCAAGAGTCGACAAGGCGAGAAACCTGTTGCTCATCAAAGGCGCAATCCCCGGCCCGAAGGGTGGAGTGGTAGTCGTCAAAGATTCCATCAAGGGTTAGTCGGAGGTAGATATGAAACTGAAAGTTTTTAATATGACCGGCAAATCCGCCGGAACCATCGAAGTCAGCGATTCCGTCTTCGGATGCGAATATAACGAGGCTCTCATTCATCAGGTCGTAGTTGCGCAGCTCGCCAACAAACGTCAGGGTACCATGAGCGCTCTCACCAGAAGCGAAGTCCGCGGCGGCGGCGCAAAACCCTATCGTCAGAAGGGTACCGGTCGCGCTCGTCAGGGCAGCATCGTTGCTCCTCACTATGTGGGCGGCGGCGTTGTTTTCGCAAAGAAACCCCGCGACTTCTCCCAGAAAGTCAACAAGAGCATGAGAAAGGCGGCGTTCTATTCCGCACTTTCCGAGAAAATCCGTCAGGAACAAGTGGTCGTGCTCGACAAGTTCGCGCTTGCCGAACCCAAAACCAAACTCGTTGCCGAAGCGGTCGAAGCACTCAAACTCAACGGCAAGACTCTGTTCGTCGTCGAAGAGTACGATGAAATGGCGCTCCGCGCGAGCAAGAACATTCCCACCGTTTCTCTCGAAGAAGTCAGACTGCTCAACGTGTACGACATCGTTGCCACCCGCAACCTCGTTATCACCAAGGGTGCAATCAAGAAACTCGAGGAGGCAGCACAATGACAGCATACGATATCATCATTTCGCCCGTCCTTTCCGAAAAGAGCTATGACGGTATCCCCGAAAAGAGATACACCTTCAAAGTTCTCAAATCCGCAAACAAAACCCAAATCAAGGCTGCGGTAGAGGAAATCTTCGGCGTGAAGGTCGCAAAAGTCAACACTTCCAACTATGACGGCAAAGTCAAGAGAATGGGACGCCACGAGGGCAGAACTTCTTCCTTCAAAAAGGCTATCGTCACTCTGACCGCCGACAGCAAGGCAATCGAGTTCTTCGAGAGCTTGGCATAAGGAGAATCGGATTATGGCTATTAAGAAATATAAACCTACATCTCCCGCACGTCGTTTTATGACGGTGTCCGCCTTTGAGGAAATCACTTCCACCACTCCCGAACGTTCTTTGCTCGTTTCCAAGAACAAGACCGGCGGAAGAAACTCCATGGGCAGAATCACCGTTCGTCACATCGGCGGCGGCAACAGAACCAAATACAGAGTCATCGACTTCAAACGCAACAAGGACAACATCCCCGCGAAAGTCGCATCCATTCAGTATGACCCCAACCGTTCCGCTAACATCGCACTGCTTTATTACGCGGACGGCGAAAAGAGATACATTCTCGCACCTCTCGGTCTCAGCGTCGGCGACACCGTCGTGAGCGGCGACGAAGTCGATATCAAAGTCGGCAACGCGCTTCCTCTTTCGGCTATCCCCGTCGGTACGATGGTTCACAACATCGAGCTGCAACCCGGTAAGGGCGGTCAGATTGCAAGAGCGGCGGGCAACTCCGCACAGCTCATGGCAAAAGAAGGCAGATACGCAACCCTGCGAATGCCCAGCGGCGAAATGAGATACGTTCTCGCACGTTGCAGAGCGACGGTCGGTCAGGTCGGTAACCTCGATCACGAAATCGTCCGCGTCGGTAAAGCGGGTAAAACCCGTCACATGGGCATTCGTCCCACCGTCCGCGGCGTCGTCATGAACCCCTGCGATCACCCCCACGGCGGCGGCGAAGGCAAATCTCCTATCGGTATGCCCACCCCTGTTACTCCTTGGGGTAAACCGACTCTGGGTTACAAGACCAGAAAGAAGAAGAACATTTCCAGCAAGTTCATCATCAAGCGTGTGAACTAGGGAGGATTAAATGAGTAGAAGCGTTAAGAAAGGGCCTTATGTTGAAGAAAGGCTTATGAAAAGAATCATTGCTATGAACGAGAGCGGCGACATCCGTCCCGTAAAGACCTGGTCCCGTTCCTCGACAATCTTCCCCGAAATGGTCGGTCACACCATCGCCGTCCACAACGGACGTCAACACGTGCCCGTCTATATTACGGAAGATATGGTCGGATGCAAACTCGGCGAGTTCTCTCCCACGCGTACTTTCAGAGGTCACGCGGGCGACAAGACCACCGGTAAGAAGTAATAGGAGGAAGTATGGCTACAAGAAGTAAACAAAAGGCTCTCGACCGTCAGGCAAAGGCGGACAACAGACCGAGAGCAACGGCAAAGTTTGTCAGAATTTCTCCCTTCAAGGTCAGAATAGTGCTGGACATCATCAAGGGTAAATCCGTCGTCGAAGCTCTCGCGATTTTGGAAAACACCCCCAAAGCTGCAAGCGAAATCCTCTACAAACTCGTCAACAGCGCAGCCGCAAACGCGGAAAACAACCAGAATCTTTCCAGAAACGATCTGGTCATCGCAGAGTGCTACGCGAACGAGGGACCCACGCTCAAACGCATTATGCCCAGAGCGCAAGGCAGAGCATTCCGCATCAACAAACGCACCAGTCACATCACGGTCATTCTTGACAGTGCAAACGCATAAAGGAGGTTAAAATGGGACAGAAAGTAGATCCGAACGGACTCAGAATCGGCGTCATCAAACCCTGGGAAGCCAAGTGGTATGCCGACAAGAAACATTTTGCCGATAACCTCGTCGAGGATGACAAAATCCGCAAATTCATCAAAAAGAAATACTATGACACCGCAATCTCCAAAATCACCATCGAGAGAGCGGCAGACAAAGTTGTTGTGGGCATCTACACCGCACGTCCCGCAGTCCTCATCGGAAAGGGCGGAGCAGGCGTTGAAGAAATCATGAAAGAAGTCCAGAAACTCACGACGGCAGGCAAAAAAGTCAGCATCAACATCATGGAAGTCAAACATCCCGATGCAGACGCTCAACTCGTTGCCGAATCCATCGCGAAACAACTCGAAAACAGAGCTTCTTTCCGCCGCAGCATGAAACAGGCCATGGCAAGAGCCCTCAAAGCGGGTGCCAAAGGCGTCAAGACGATGGTCTCCGGTAGACTTGACGGAGCGGAAATCGCGAGAAGCGAAAGCTATCACGAAGGTTCCATTCCTCTTCAGACTCTCCGTGCCGACATCGAATACGGCGTAGCCACGGCACACACCACGTTCGGCGCAATCGGCGTCAAATGCTGGATCTACAAGGGCGAAGTCCTTGGCAAAAATCCCTTGGAAGGAGGAAATCAATAATGTTGATGCCTAAACGCGTTAAAAGACGCCGTCAATTCCGTGGAAGAATGAAGGGCAAGGCAAACAAAGGCAACGTCATCGCTTACGGCGAATACGGCCTTGTCGCAACCGAGCCCGGCTGGATCACCTCCAACCAAATCGAAGCAGCCCGTGTCGCAATGACCAGATATATCCGTCGTGGCGGTCAGGTCTGGGTGGACATCTTCCCCCACAAACCCGTCACCAAGAAACCCGCTGAAACCCGTATGGGTAGCGGTAAAGGTTCTCCCGAATACTGGGTTGCAGTCGTCAAACCCGGCCGCGTGATGTTCGAAATCGCAGGCGTTGACGAAGCAATAGCAAAAGAGGCACTCCGTCTCGCTATGCACAAACTGCCCGTAAAGTGCAAGTGCGTCGCAAAAGCGGATATGGTTGCCGAAGGCGGTGAACAATGAAATCTAAACAAGTTTTGGAAATGACCGATAAAGAGCTTCAGAACAAGCTCAACGAATTGAAGTCGGAACTCTTCTTCCTCCGCTTCAAGAACGCCACCAATCAGCTGACCAACCCCATGGTTCTGGTCGAAACCAGACGTGACATCGCTCGCGTCAAGACCGTCATCCGTCAGAGAGAGCTCGCTCGCGCAAAAGATGACGAGAACAAGGGCTGATAATCGGAGGACACTATGGAAAGAAATCTCAGAAAAGAAAGAGTGGGTATCGTCGTGAGCGATAAGATGGACAAGACTATCGTCGTTGCCATCACCGAACGCGTCAAACACCCCCTGTACAAGAAAATAATCAGCCGCACCAAGAAGCTGAAAGCGCATGACGAAAAGAACGAATGCGGTATCGGCGACAAAGTTCTGGTGGCGGAAACCCGTCCGCTTTCCAAAGAGAAATGCTGGCGCCTCGTCGAGATAATCGAGAAGGCGAAATAAGGAGGGCATCATGATACAACCACAAACAAGGCTTAAAGTCGCTGACAACAGCGGAGCAAAAGAAATTATGTGTATCAGAGTTCTCGGCGGTTCTTTCCGCAGAAGCGGAAACATCGGTGACGTAATCGTCGCGTCCGTCAAGAGTGCCATTCCCGGCGGCAAAGTCAAGAAAGGCGACGTCGTCAAGGCGGTTATCGTCCGTACTCACATGGGTATTCAGCGTGCCGACGGCAGCTACATCAAGTTCGACGACAATGCAGCGGTCATCATCGACAACCAGAAACAACCTCAGGGTACCCGTATCTTCGGGCCAATCGCAAGAGAACTGCGCGACAAAGATTATATGAAGATAATCTCTCTCGCCCCCGAAGTGCTGTAGGAGGACAAAATGGCAAATCTGAATGTTAGAAAGGGCGATAACGTCATGGTTATCGCAGGTAAAGATAAAGGCAAGGCCGGCAAGGTTCTCGCAGTCAATCCCGACAGCGGCAGAATCTATGTCGAAGGCGTCAATATCATTTCCAAGAGCAAAAAGCCGAGAAACGCTCAGGACAAGGGCGGTATCCTCAAACAGGAAGGCGCAATCGACAGCAGCAACGTCATGCACATCTGTGACGCTTGCGGCGCGGTCGTGAGAGTCCGCCACACCAAAGAGGAAGCCGACGGCAAAACCAAGTCCGTGCGCGTCTGCGCCAAGTGCGGCGCTTCTCTCGACGAGAAGAAGTCCTCTGCAAAGAAGGCTGCAAAGAAAGCGGCAAAGAAAAAATCCGCAGCAAAGTCCGAGAAAAAAGACTAATATCACGGAGGTAATATCGTGGCAGAAAAGAAAAATCAGGTTGCTAAAGCAACTGCAACCGATCAAAATGCTGAAAGATATAGAATGAGAGCACAATACCAGAACGAGGTTGTGCCCGCTCTTGTAAAGCATTTCGGTTACAAGAACATCAACGAAGTTCCCCGTCTGGAAAAAATCGTGCTCAACATGGGCCTCGGTGATTGCAAAGACAACAGCAAATCCCTCAACATCGCAGTGGAAGAGTTGAAGCAAATCGCAGGTCAGAAGCCCGTCATCACCACCGCCAAGAAGAGCGTTGCGAACTTCAAGGTCAGAGAGGGTATGAACGTCGGCGCAAAGGTTACTCTGCGCGGCGAGAGAATGTACGACTTCCTCGACAAGTTCATCTCCATCGCGCTTCCCCGCGTTCGTGACTTCCGCGGCGTGTCCGCAAAGTCCTTCGACGGCAGAGGAAACTACGCCCTCGGCGTCAAGGAACAGCTCATTTTCCCGGAAATCGCTTACGACCAAATCGAGAAAGTGCGCGGATTCGACATCTGCATCGTCACCACCGCAAAGACGGACGAGGAAGCACGCGAGCTGCTCAGACTGCTGGGTATGCCTTTTGCGAAGTAAGGAGATAGACTTATGGCCAAAACTTCAATGAAAAACAAACAACAAAGACCACAAAAGTTCTCGACCCGCGAGTACACCCGTTGCCGCATCTGCGGTCGTCCTCACGCGGTTCTGAGAAAATACGGCATTTGCAGAGTCTGCTTCAGAAATCTTGCCTACAAAGGTCAGATTCCCGGAGTCAAGAAGGCAAGCTGGTAAGGAGGCATATATGACAGATCCCATTGCAGATATGTTGACAAGAATCAGAAACGCTTTGACTGCCAAGCACGAGACCGTTACCGTTCCCGCCAGCAAAGTCAAAGTCGCAATAGCAGACATACTCGTAAAGGAAGGTTACATCAAGGGTTACGAAATCGTCGAGAACGCTGTTCAGAACGATATCCTCATCACCTTGAAGTACGCTCCCGTCAAAGGACAGAAAGTCGTGACGGGCCTCAAAAGAGTTTCCACTCCCGGTCTCCGCGTTTACGCGGGTGTCGATAACCTCCCCAAGGTTCTGAACGGTATGGGCATCGCCATCCTTTCCACCTCCAAGGGTATCATCACCGACAAAGAGGCAAGGGAACAGCACATCGGCGGCGAAGTTCTCGCTTACGTCTGGTAAGGAGGTCACTATGTCTCGTATAGGTAGAGCACCCATCGCGTTGCCCGCAGGCGTAACGTTCGAAAACAAAGACAACCTCGTCACCGTCAAAGGTCCCCTCGGAACCCTCACCCAGAAAGTTGATTCCTCCATCGACGTTGTCGTGGAAGACGGTCACATCCTCGTCAAGCGTCACAGCGACGACAAAGACCATCGCGCGCTTCACGGTCTGTATCGCGCTCTCATCAACAACATGGTTACGGGCGTGACCAAAGGCTTCGAGAAAAACCTCGTCGTCTCCGGCGTCGGTTACAAAGTCACCGCCACCGCAAACAAACTCACGATGAACATCGGTTTCTCCCATCCCGTTGAAATCGACGCTCCCGAAGGTATTACGTTTGCAATGGCAGGCCCTCTGGAAATAGTGGTCAAGGGTATCGACCGTCAAAAGGTCGGTCAGACTGCGGCGACCATCAAAGCAGCCAAACCCGTCGAACCCTATCACGGCTACGGCATCCACTACAAGGACGAGGTCGTCATCCGCAAGGAAGGCAAGACCGCCGGTAAATAAGAGGTGAAACTATGATAGTGAAGAAAGATAAAAACGCAGACCGCGTCATTCGTCACGCAAGAGTCAGAAAGAAAGTTTCCGGCACCGCCGAACGTCCCAGACTGTGCGTGTACAGAAGCACCAACCATATCTATGCTCAGGTCATAGACGATGTCAAGGGCATCACCCTTTGCGCCGCGTCCACTCTCGAAAAGGAAATTGCAAAAGAAGTTGCAAACCTCAGCAAGAGCGAAGCTGCAAAAGCAGTCGGTCAGGCAGTTGCGAAGAAAGCCCTCGCACTCGGCATCAAGCAAGTCGTGTTCGACCGCGGCGGTTACATCTACACCGGCAGAGTTGAAGCACTTGCCACCGGCGCAAGAGAAGCCGGACTTGAGTTCTAGGAGGAATTATGGCAGAACGCGACAATAGAAGAAACGACAGAAACAGAGAAGAGAGCGACGGCCTCACCAAAAAACTGATTGCGGTCAACCGCGTCACGAAGGTCGTTAAGGGCGGCAGAAACATGCGTTTCAGCGCACTCGTAGTCGTCGGCGACGAGAACGGCAAAGTCGGTCTCGGCATGGGCAAAGCGGCGGAAGTTCCCGAAGCAATCGAGAAAGCAACCCAGCTTGCAAAACGCTCCATGTACACAATCGCTCTCAAGGACACCACCATTCCTCACCAAACCATCGGTAAGTTCGGCCGCGGTCAGGTCATTCTCCTTCCTGCCGAAACCGGTACCGGCGTTATCGCGGGCGGCCCCGTCCGTGCGGTACTCGAAGTTGCAGGCGTGAAGGACATCAGAACCAAGTCCATCGGCTCCAACAATCCCATTAACTGTGCGAAAGCCACCCTCGAAGGTCTTTGCAGCCTCAGAAGCGCAGACCAGATTGCCAAGCTTCGCGGCGTGGATATCGAGGGCTAGGAGGTATTATGGCAGCAGCTAAGAAAACCGAAGAAGCAAAAATGATTAAAGTCACCCTCGTCAAAAGCACCATCGCCTGCCTCAAAAATCAGAAGGCGAACGTCGAGGCTCTCGGTCTCAGAAAGGTCGGCAGCTCCAACACGTTCAAGGACGACGCGGTTGTCAGAGGTATGATTAAGAAAGTTTCTCACCTTGTCAAGGTCGAGGAAATCTAACGGAGGTAATTATGAACATTCACGATCTTAAAGGCGCCGAAGGCGCAAAAACAGCCTCCAAAAGAGTAGGTCGCGGCATCGGCAGCGGCACCGGCAAAACCTCCACCCGCGGTCATAAAGGTCAGTGGGCGAGAAGCGGCGGCGGCGTCCGTCCCAACTTCGAAGGCGGCCAAATGCCTCTCACCAGAAGAATCCCGAAGAAAGGATTCAACAACAAGAGATTCGCACACGTCTACAACATCGTCAACGTCGACGTTTTCAACAGATTCGAAGACGGAGCGGTTGTCGGCATAGACCAACTCGTTGCAGCCGGTATCATCAAAGTCGTCGAGCCCTACGGACTCAAAGTTCTGGGCAACGGTAACATCGAAAAGAAAGTCACCGTTCAGGCTGATAAATTCACCGGTTCCGCCATTGAGAAAATCGAAAAGGCAGGCGGCAAAGCAGAGGTACTGAAATAATGTTTGAGACTCTCAAAAACGCGTTGATGACCAAGGACATAAGAAATAAGATTTTTCTTACCCTTCTTATGATTCTGGTTTACCGTATCGGGTGCTATATACCCGTTCCGGGACTGAACAGCAGTGTATTGGACTCCTTGCTCGCGGACGACTTCCTCAGCATTCTGTCCACGATAACGGGCGGTTCCTTGCAGAACGCCACGCTCTTCTCACTCGGCATACTGCCGTTCATTAATGCGTTTATCATTATGCAGCTTCTCACGCTGGTTATCCCCAAACTCGAGAAGCTGTCCAAGGAAGGAGACGCGGGCAGACGCAAAATAACTCAGATTACGAGATATTTCGCTCTTGTCCTCGCCGCTATCCAAGGCATCGGCGTCGTCGTAGGCTGGCAGAGCGCAATCACCCCCGTTTTCCCCTTCGAATCCGGTTGGGACGCTCCTTACCTCACGATGGCAAGCGTCATAATCATATTGATGGCGGGCAGCGTCATGGTTATGTGGCTCGGTGAAAGAATTACCGAATACGGTGTTGGCAACGGTACGTCGCTCATCATCTTCATCGGTATCCTCTCGACCGCGGGCACTACTATGGCAAACGCTTTCAAAATGGTCGGCGAAGAATGGACCTACATCTGGAATATCCTCGGTTTCATCATCATCGTCTTTGCCATTTTCGCCTTCATCGTCTTTATGGACCTCGCTGAAAGACGCGTCACCGTTCAGTACAGCAAGCAAATCAAAGGCAACAAGATGTACGGCGGTCAGACGACCTACATTCCCATCAGAATCAACGGCAGCGGCGTTATGCCCATAATCTTCGCCTCGTCGCTCCTTATGTTCCCGCAGATGATTATGGCACTGTTCGCTCCCCAGAGCGAAGCGTATGCGTGGTACAGCGTCAATATGGGTACGGGCACTTGGGTCTACTACGTTCTTCTCGCCCTCTTCATTCTGTTCTTCTCGTACTTCTACGCGCAGATACAGTTCAATCCCGAGGACGTCAGCAAGAACATTCAGCAGTACGGCGGATTTATCCCCGGTATCAGAGCAGGCAAGCCCACCAGCGACTTCCTCAAAAAGATCAGCAATCGCGTGACGTTGTTCGGAGCTTTCTTCCTTATGATAATCGCGCTTGTGCCTACCTTCATCTTCCAGGCTCTCTCCGACGGCGGCGTACTTCCTTTCAACTCGGCGTTCTCCGCAACGGGACTGCTCATCGTCGTGTCGGTGGCACTCGAATTCAACAAACAGCTCGAATCCCAGATAATGATGAAACATTACAAGGGATTCCTGAAATGAGGATAATATGAAGAATATCGTTATGCTGGGCGCGCCCGGAGCAGGCAAAGGTACTCACTCTGCACTCATTGCCAAGGAATACGGCATACCGCACATTTCCACGGGCGACATTCTTCGTATGAACATCAAAGAAGGCACGGAGCTGGGCAAGCTCGCCAAGTCCTACATCGACAAAGGCGCGCTCGTCCCCGACGAAGTCGTAATCGAAATCGTCGCAGACAGACTGGCTCAGCCCGACGCCTCGAACGGCTACGTACTCGACGGTTTCCCCCGCACGATAGCGCAGGCGGAAGCCCTCGACAAAGTGGCGAAAATCGATATTGCACTCAATATCGTTGTCGGTTTCGACGTCATCATCAACAGATTGTCGGGCAGACGTGTGTGCGTATGCGGCGCAACTTGCCACGTATCCACGCTCGGCGGTTCGGAAGTCTGTCCCAGATGCGGCAAACCTCTCTTCGTCCGTGACGACGACAAGCCCGAAACCATTGCGGCACGACTCAACGTCTACCGCGAACAGACGGCTCCGCTCATCGACTACTACGAAAAGAAAGGCATTCTGGTGGACATCGACGCCGTGGGCACAATCGAAGAAGATTTTGCCAAAATCAAGAAGGTGCTTGAATGATATATCTCAAAAGTCCTGCGGAAATTGAACTGATGAGAAAATCGGGAGCAATTCTCCGCGACTTGCTGCTCGCACTGGAAGAAAAGGTCAAACCCGGTGTAAGCACCAAGAAACTGGACGAGTTTGCCTACGATTTCATCAAGAGGCACAACGCCGAGCCTTCTTTCCTCGGATACGGCGGATTCCCCGCGTCCATATGCGCGTCGATTGACGAAGTGGTCGTACACGGGATACCGAGTCACCGTAGACTGGAAGAAGGAATGATAATCGGTGTGGACGTCGGCGCGATACTCAACGGCTGGCAGTCCGACGCGGCGAGGACGTTCCTCGTCGGCGAAGTGTCCGAAGAAAAGAAAAAACTGGTCGAAACCACGAGAGAAAGTTTCTTCGTCGGTGTGGAGCAGTTCAAGGAAGGCGGACGACTGGGCGATATATCTCACGCCATTCAGGAATACAACGAACAGCGCGGATATTCGGTTGTTCGTGCAATGGTGGGACACGGCATAGGCAAAAAAATGCACGAAGACCCGCAGGTGCCGAACTTCGGCAGAGCGGGACACGGTGTGCGTCTTGAAAAAGGGCTTGTGCTGGCAATCGAACCGATGATTAACCTCGGTACGTGGCAGGTCGAAACGCTGGACGACGGCTGGACCTGCGTAACAATAGACGGGAAACCGTCGGCGCACTACGAAAATACGGTGGCACTCACCGAAAACGGTGCGGAAATATTGACGCTTTGATGAAGAAAGGTGATATAGTTTATTCCAAATCCGGTCGCGACGAAGGAAGATACTTCGCGGTCGTGGAAATCATCGACGAGGGTTTCGTCCGTATAGCGGACGGCGACCTCAGACGCATCAAAAACGCGAAACTCAAAAACGTCAAACACCTGCGGGCTACCGGCGACAGGCTGGAACGCATCGCGGATAAATTGGAGTCAGGCGTTCAGGTGTTCGATTCCGAACTGTTCAGCGCGCTCAGGCTCTACGACAAAAACAGAGAGTAAGGAGTTTTATGTCAAAAATCGACGTCATCGAAACCGAAGGTCAAGTCATCGAAGTTCTGCCCAAGACCCAGTTCAAGGTGCAGCTCACCAACGGCCATATCATTCTGGCTTATCTCGGAGGCAAACTCCGTATCAACAACATAAGAATTCTCGAAGGCGACAGAGTCAAAATCGAGATGTCACCCTACGACCTTACCAAGGGCAGAATTATCTACAGAAACAAATAGACTTTTTAGGAGGTTCATATGAAAGTCAGACCCAGCGTTAAGCCTATGTGCGACAAATGCAAAGTTATCAAAAGAAACGGCAAAGTTATGGTAATTTGCCCTAAATATCCCAACCACAAGCAACGTCAAGGCTGAAAACAAACAAGCGCAGAGCGGCTGGCCGCACATTCCAATTCCCAAGCGGCTTTCTGCGCGTAGCACATATATACACGTATTTTTTTGGAGGTAGAAAATGGCAAGAATAGCCGGCGTGGACCTTCCGCGCGAAAAGAGAGTGGAAATCGGACTTACCTACATCTACGGTATCGGTCGTCCGACTGCCACCAAAATTCTGGAAGAGACTGGCATCAACCCCGACACCAGAGTCAAAGACCTGAGTGAAGAACAAGTCAGCCTTATCCGTGATTACATCGAAAAAAATCTTCATGTCGAAGGCGACCTCAAGAGAGAAGTCGGTCTCAACATCAAACGACTTATGGAAATCGGTTGCTATAGAGGCATTCGTCACAGAAAAGGTCTCCCCGTCCGCGGTCAGAGCACCAAGCAGAATGCCCGCACCAGAAAGGGTCCCAAGCGCACCGTCGGTCGCAAGAAGAAAGGCAAATAACGGAGGCGTTGAATTATGGCAGGTAAAAAGATTAAGAAAAGAAAGGATATTAAGCGCGTAGAGAAAGGCCAGGCCCATATCCACGCGTCGTTCAACAACACCATCGTCACCATCACCGATATGAACGGCAACGCAGTGTCGTGGTCTTCTTCCGGCAAACTCAAACTCAGAGGTTCCCGTAAGTCCACCCCCTTCGCCGCTCAGATGGTCAGCGAAGATGCAGCAAAAGTCGCTTACGATCAGGGTATGAGAACCGTCGAAGTTTACGTCAAGGGTCCCGGTCAAGGTAGAGAATCCGCAATCCGCGCTCTTGCAAACGTCGGTATGGAAGTCACCCTCATTCAGGACGTGTCCCCCATTCCTCACAACGGTTGCCGTCCCCCCAAGCGCAGAAGATTATAGGAGGTAGTTATTTATGGCTAAATATACAGGTGCAGATTGCCGTCTTTGCAGACGCGAAGGCTGCAAACTTTATCTCAAAGGCGAGAAATGCAATTCTCCCAAGTGCACGCTTCTGACCAAATACGCTCCTCCCGGACAACACGGCAAGAGCAGAAAGAAAGCTTCCGGTTATTCCTTGCAGCTCCGCGAAAAGCAGAAAACCAAGAGATATTACGGCATCAGCGAGAAGCAGTTCCTTATGTACTACAACATAGCGACCGAAATGCGCGGCGTTACGGGCGCTTTGATGCTCGAACTCATCGAGAGAAGACTTGACAACGTCGTTTACCGTCTCGGTCTCGGTTCCAGCCGTGCCATGGCTCGTCAGATCGTCAACCACGGTCATATCACCGTCAACGGCAAGAGAGTAGACATTCCCTCTTACCTTGTCAAAGCAGGCGACGTCATCGCAGTCAAAGAGAACAAGAAGGAACTCCCCATCTGGCAAGCCGCCAAAGAGGTCAAGAATCTCAGCATCGTAAAATGGCTCGAATGGGACAACGCAACCCTCACCGGTAAAGTCGTTTCTCTCCCCGAAAGAGCAGACATCGACCTCGATATCAAAGAACACCTCATCGTCGAGTTGTACTCTAAATAATCTGATTGGAGGATACAGTTATGATGGAGATAAAAAGACCCAAGATAACCTTCGAAGAGAACGAAAGCAAAAACTATGCCAAGTTCGTCGTCGAGCCGCTTGAACGCGGTTTCGGCACCACTCTCGGCAACAGTTTGAGACGCGTCCTTCTCTCCTCCCTTCCCGGTGCCGCAGCAGTTGGCATCAAAATCGACGGAGTAGAACACGAGTTCTCCACAATCAAGGGCGTCAAAGAGGAAATCACCGAGATTATCCTCAACCTCAAAACAGTCCGTTTCAGAGTATCCGCTACCTCAGAAAAATCTGAAAAAATCGCACTCAGTCTTCACGCCGACACCGTAGGCCCCGTCACCGCAGGCGACATCGACCTCCCCGCGGACGTCGAAGTGCTCAATCCCGAGCAACTCATCTGCACCCTTGACGAAGGCGGCGTGCTCAACATGACCATCTACGTCGGCACCGGCAGAGGTTACGTTCCCGCAGAACGCAACAAGGACAGCCGCGAGCCCATCGGTTACATTCCCATCGACAGCATCTTCACTCCTGTCACCAAGGCGAATTACACCGTTGAAAGCACCCGCGTGGAGCAGAGTATCGACTTCGACAAACTCACCATAGAGGTCACCACCGACGGAACCATCTCCGCAAAAGAAATCATTTCTCTCGCGGCGAAAATCGTCAACGACCATATGAAACTTTTCGTCGAGCTCGTCGACAACATGAACGAGCAAAACATCTTGGTGTCCCAAGACGACGACAAGGCGCAGAAAGTTCTCGAAATGTCCGTGGAGGACCTTGACCTCTCCGTCCGTTCCTACAACTGCCTGAAACGCGCCAATATCCACACCGTCGAGGACCTCACCAGACGTACCGAGGACGACATGCTCAAAGTCAGAAACCTCGGCAGAAAATCCCTCGAAGAGGTCGTTAAAAAGCTCGAAGACCTCGGGCTCGGTCTCAAAGCGCAAGAGGACTAGGAGGACAATATGGCAAGAAAATTAGGTAAACGCACCGATCAAAGAATGGCAATGCTCAGAAATCAGGTTTCGGAACTCCTTTGGTACGGCGAAATCGAGACCACGCTCGACCGCGCGAAGGAAGTGAGACGCCTTGCCGAAAAATACATCACTCTCGCAATCCGCAGCTATCAGGACGAAGTCAAAGTCACCAAGACCAAGACCAACGCCAAAGGCGAAAAAGTGGAAGTCGAATTCGTCAACGACGGCGCGAAGAAACTCGCAGCCCGCAGAAGACTTATGGCAGAACTCCGCGATTTGCAGGAAACTCGCAAGGACAAAGAGAGCAAAGCGGCGTTTGTCGCGCGCATCAAGGACGTCAATCATCCTCTGATTGAAAAGATGTTCAAAGAATATGCGCCCAAATACGACGCAAGAGCGACCGAACTCGGCAAAGGCGGCGGCTACACCCGCATTCTGAAAACGGGCGTACGTCGTGGCGACGCTGCACAAGTCTGCATACTGCAACTTGTCTGATCAACGAACAACGAAAAGAGCGGCAACAGCCGCTCTTTTTGTTATATTTCGACGAAAACAACTTTTTTGTGCAACGCTAACGCATAATTCAGCATTCGTGCCGCACCTCCGTTTTTATTTTTAACATAAGCAACCAAAACGTCACAATTTTCTACAATCCATTTGTTGCGTTGGATAATTTTGTTTTTGTAGTATACGTTGTCTAAGTCCGGATAAATAAGTTCGTCGTAAAATCCGTCCATAAGCGGAAGATTTTTTACGTGTGGGTATGGCAACACATAATTCATCTTGAACTTGGGGAAATCGGGATTATTGCGTAGTTTTATCAGTACGTCAACGCAGTAACCATTGAATTCTCCATATCCACCGCAAAGAAACTCCAACTTATTTTCAAATTCGCAAATGTCCCAAAGTATTCTTTCTATTTCAAGTATGCAGTATGAGTAGCGTTCGCTTACGTTTTTGTGACCGCAAAATGCAACAATCATAATATCACCATACTATATCATGACGTAGTACTAAGACATGCGCAAGTATAAATTATATTTGGCAATATAAACTGATACTAAACATTGTCGTAGTAGGTATCAGATGGAGTTAAATGAAGCGGTCGCATTGAGAATAGAAGAGCTGCTGAAAGAAAAGCAAATAACTGCTTACAGACTTTTTATTTTAAGCGGAGTACCGCAAGCAACAATAAGCGGAATTCGGCTCAAAAGAAGCCATTCTGTAAGATTGGACACCATTTATGCGCTTTCGCAAGGTTTCGGAATAAGTATTGCGGAATTTTTCGATAGTCCTTTGTTCAAAGGCAATTCTATAACTGATTAAAGGAAGTAAAGCGAATATTAAACAAAAACCCACAGAATTCTGTCGGTTTTTTTTGCCATATATTATTCGGATTTTCGGGGAGCGGGATTGTCGGGTTTTTGCCAGAGGTTGGCGCGTTCGGGGTGGTAGATTGCGCCGAGTATGCGCTCTTTTGCAAACGGAATGTCCTTGCAGATTGTCTTGATGAGATTTTTGGCGTATTCGCGTTTCGATACATGGTTCTGCGGGCAAGGATTTTTGACTATGGGAAGTCCTAGTCTTTTTACCGTTGCGCTTATGTCGTATTCTTCGATGTAAATAAACGGACGGATGAGTTCGACGCCGCTTTTGTCCATATAGGCGGTCGGTGCGAAACAAGAAAAACGTCCTTCGTAGAGCAGGGACATGAGCATTGTTTCCGCAACATCGTCGGCGTTGTGTCCGAGCGCGAGTTTTCCGCCGCCCAGACGGTTTATTTCGCTGTTGAGCGCGCCTCTGCGGAACTTTGCGCACAGAGAGCAGGGATTGCTTTCCTTGCGCGCGTCAAAGACTATTTCCGCTATGTCGGTTTTGACTATGTGTCTTTCGACGCCAAGCGTTTTGCAGTATTCGGACAAAGCGTCGTTTTCGGCTATCGGTGTATCTTTGAACCCCATATCAACCGTGATTGCGGACAAGGTGAATTTTTCGGGAGAGAATTTGCGGTATGCCGCAAGCGCGGACATCAAAAGCACGCTGTCTTTTCCGCCCGAAAGCCCTACGAATATATTGTCGCCGTCCTTTATCATTCCGTAGTCCTGAACTGCGCGACGCATTGCGGACAAAATCTTTTGCATATTTTGAGTATACCAATTTGCGGCGGGTTTGACAACGGTTTGCGCGGTAGTGGGAATTTGCGGTAAATCTCCGAAATATAATATATCCGACGGCTATGCCGCGGGAGAGGTTATGACTGAGTCGATTGCGGAGTTTCTTTCATCGGTTGCGGGCGGCAACCCTTATCTTACGCTTTTTCTCATATCCATAGTGCCCGTGGTCGAACTTCGTGGCGCCATTGTACTCATGGGCGGTATGCAGGGTATAAACGAACTTGCGGGAATGCTCTGTTGCGTGGCAGGTTCAACGCTTGCCGTGCTCCCCGTAATTCTGCTTATCCGACCGCTCATACGCAAATTGAAGGCTTCAAGGGCGTTCAGACGGGTGGGCAAGAGCATGGAAACCCATCTCAACGAGCGCGCGAGCAGTGTTCACACCGAAAGCAAGTATAAAGAAGGCAAAATTTCGTCCGAAACCAAAAAGTTTTGGGGGTTGTACGCATTTGTTGCCGTTCCGCTTCCGATGACGGGCGCGTGGACGGGCGCGGCGATTGGCGGTATTCTTGAAATGACGGTGTGGAAAGCCGCGCTTGCCGTGTTTATGGGCAATGTCACGGCGGCGGGAATACTTACGTTGCTTGTCAAACTGGTGCCCGACGGATTTATGGACTTTTTCCTGTACGGTTTTATAATTCTTGCGGTTGCGGTGTTTTGTTCGGTATACGTCGCGGGGTCGCTGAAACGCCGTAAGACCGGCAAAGCTGAAACGGAAGAAGAGAGCAGTTGAAGCACCCGCCGACCGACGACATAATCGGCTTGGAAAGGCGTTGTCAAAATCGTAGAAAAGTTGCTGAACAATCCTGCGAATTTTCGCAATCCACAAAAAAAGCACCGCTGTTGCGGTGCTTTTGGTTTGTTTTCGGTGTGCGGATTACGCTTTGCCGTTGCAGCCGAGGACGTCCACGATTTTGTGTTTGACAACCGCGCGGACTGCGTCTCTGGCGGGTCCCAGATATTGACGGGGGTCAAAGTGGGAAGGATTGAGAGCAAAGTGTTCTCTGATGGTTGCCGTGACTGCAAGACGAAGGTCGCTGTCGATGTTGATTTTGCAGACTGCCATGCTTGCGGCTTTGCGGAGCATTTCTTCGGGAACACCCTGTGCGCCGGGCATATTTCCGCCGTACTGGTTGATGATTTTCACGTATTCCTGAGGAACGCTGGACGCTCCGTGCAGAACGATGGGGAATCCGGGCAGGCGTTTGCCGACTTCTTCGAGAATGTCGAAACGGAGTTTGGGCTGGCCTTTGAATTTGAATGCGCCGTGAGAGGTGCCGATTGCGATTGCGAGGGAATCAACGCCCGTCTTTTCGACGAATTCCTGAACCTGGTCGGGGTCGGTGTAGCTCGCGTCTTTGGCGTCGACTTTGACTGCGTCTTCAATGCCTGCGAGTTTGCCGAGTTCTGCTTCGACGACGACGCCGTGGTCGTGTGCGTATTCGACAACCTGTTTGGTGATGCTGATGTTTTCGGCGAAGGAGTGCGCGCTTGCGTCAATCATAACGGAAGTGAAACCGCTGTCAACACAGTCTTTGCAGAGTGCGAAGCTGTCGCCGTGGTCAAGGTGCAGAGCAATGGGCAGACCGCTGGTTTCGACTGCTGCTTCGACCATTTTTTTGAGGTAAACGGTGTTGGCATATTTTCTTGCGCCTGCGGAAACTTGCAGAATGAGAGGGGCGTTTTCCTCGGTAGCGGCTTCGACGATACCTTGGATAATTTCCATATTGTTGACGTTGAATGCTCCGATGGCGTAACCGCCGTCGTATGCCTTCTTGAACATTTCGGTAGTGGTAACCAGTGGCATAACTGTTCCTCCAATTTTTATTGACAATATTATACAACCGCGCGACGGAAAAGACAACCGTTTGCGTGCGGCAAGTTTAATTGTTTGAAAAATTAGCCGAGGAAAGAGGTTGCAAAACGGGTTGGCGGGGGTATAATAATCGAGGAGGCAAAAGTATGATACACGACGATAGACAACGTATACTTGCAAAAAATCTGGTGAACTATTCCTGCGAAGTCGCAAAAGGCGACAAAGTATGGATTGACGCGGCGGGCTGTGACTCCTCGTTCGTGTCATTGCTCGTGCGCGAGGTTTATGCGGCGGGCGGAATGCCGTTCGTGAACATCCGCGACAACAAAATCCAGCGCGAAATTCTCGCGGGCGCAAGCAACGAAATGTTGGATATGTGGGCGGAACGCGACGCGGCGTTCATGGAAAAGATGGATTGTTACATCGGCGTTCGCGGCGGCGGAAACAGCTATGAACTGAGCGACGTTCCCGAAGAACGCATGCAGGAATACGACAAGCGTTACGCAATCAAAGTCCACCACAATATCCGCGTGAAAAAGACCCGTTGGGTAATTCTGCGTTATCCCACCGAAGGTATGAGTCAGCTTGCGGGAATGAGCACGGAAGCCTTCGAGGACTACTTCTTCAACGTGTGCTGTCTGGACTACAAAAAGATGGACAATGCGATGGAACCGCTTGTTAAACTGATAAACAAGACCGATAAAGTCCGAATTGTGGCAAAAGATACCGATTTGACCTTCTCGATAAAAGGCGTCGGAGCGGTGAAGTGCAGTGGTCATTGCAACATTCCCGACGGTGAAGTTTACACCGCGCCCGTGCGCGACAGCGTAAACGGAACGATAGCTTACAACGTGCCGTCAATCGAAAACGGTTTCAAGTTCGAGAACGTGAAACTTACCTTCAAGGACGGCAAAATCGTTGAAGCCACGGCGAACGACTCCAAGAAAGCCAACGCCATATTCGACACCGACGAAGGCGCAAGGTATGTGGGGGAATTCTCGTTCGGACTTAACCCTTATATCGACCGCGCAATAGGCGACATTCTGTTCGACGAAAAGATTTCGGGTTCGATACACTTTACGCCCGGTGCGTGTTACGACGACGCGCCCAACGGAAACGTAAGCGCGGTGCACTGGGATTTGGTGCAGGTGCACACTCCCGAATACGGCGGCGGCGAAATTTATTTCGACGACGTGCTTATCCGCAAAGACGGACGTTTCGTTCTTCCCGAACTCGCGTCCCTCAACCCCGAAAATCTGAAATAGATTTTGCAAAAAATTCAGAAAAGAAATAGACCCGTCAATCGGGTCTATTTGTTTATTTCGGGGTTCTCAGTTCGTTTGAGAATGTAATCAATGCTTACGTTGTAGTAATTTGCAAGTATAAGCAGAGTGTCGGTTGGCGGTATTCTTTCTCCTCGTTCGAATTTCGAAAGTAAGGCTTGTTCTATGCCGGTAGCAACTTGTAGTTGCACTTGTGTCAGGTTGTGTTTTTTTCGTAAATGTTTAAGATTATTTTCCATAGGTCAATGACATTTTGTCATAAAATTTCTTGACAAAATATGACAATGCGTCATAATTATATTGTTCTCACGGGAAAATTTTATAAAGGAGGGTAGTAAAGTGAGAAAAGTAGTAAGTATTGTAATGATTGTGTTGGTATGTTGTTTGTGTTTGGGGCTGGTTGCGTGTGATGGTATCGGTTCCGACGAAAATAAATACATCACCGTGAGCAATGAGCAGTGCAATACGTTTAATTCTGGGGATTCTATTGTTGCAACATTCGAATGCGATATTACAAACAATTCGTCCCAACGATTGAAAGTCAGGATAGAATTGAATGGTACTACAACCAAAATCGGCAAAATTTTTGAAATAAATCCCAATCAAACCCAACATTGTGTCGTTACGTCGAGAGGCACATTGACGCAGGCATTTTTCAATCTGATTGTGTTTAAAAACGATGCCATTTATCTGGTTTATGACACGAATAACAATATGCTTGAACAAGTGCATTCGAAATAATCCGAACTCGGCAAAAGTTTAATGATATTTAACGCTTGTGTTATTATATTTACAGCCCTCCGAGAGGAGGGTTTGTTTTTGTCAAATTTGTGGGTGAATTTGCTTGTCTTTTTTTCATAAACTATGTACAATATATCAACGTAAACGGGCTTTAAATTCGTTTACCCGTAAAACTAATTTGAAAAAACCTTTTGGAGGAATCATATTATGGCAAAAAACGTTAGAGTTGCTATCAACGGCTTCGGCAGAATCGGTCGTCTCGCCTTCAGGCAAATGTTCGGCGCGAAGGGTTACGAAATCGTCGCCATCAACGACCTCACCGACTCCAAGATGCTCGCACATCTTCTCAAGTACGACAGCGCACAGGGCAGATACGCTCTCGCCGACAAGGTTGAGGCGAAAGAGGGCGCAATCGTCGTCGACGGCAAGGAAATCAAAATCTATGCCGAGAAGAACGCTGCCGACCTTCCCTGGAAGGAAATCGGCGTGGACGTCGTGCTCGAGTGCACCGGCTTCTACACCTCCAAGGCTAAGGCTCAGGCTCACATCGACGCCGGTGCCAAGAAAGTCGTCATCTCCGCTCCCGCCGGCAACGACCTTCCCACCATCGTTTACAGCGTCAACGAAAAGACCCTGACCAAGGAAGACACCATCATTTCCGCCGCTTCCTGCACCACCAACTGCCTCGCTCCTATGGCTGCGGCGCTCAACAAACTCGCTCCCATCGAAAGCGGTATTATGAGCACCATTCACGCCTACACCGGCGACCAGATGGTTCTTGACGGACCTCATCGCAAGGGCGACCTCCGTCGCGCCCGCGCTGCGGCAATCAACATCGTTCCCAACAGCACCGGCGCCGCCAAGGCTATCGGCCTCGTTATCCCCGAACTCAACGGCAAACTCATCGGCTCCGCTCAACGCGTTCCCGTGTGCTCCGGTTCCACCACCATTCTCGTCGCGACCTGCAAGGGCAATGTGACCGTCGAGCAAATCAACGCCGCAATGAAGGCCGCCGCTTCCGAGTCCTACGGCTACAACGAAGACCAGATTGTCTCCTCCGACGTCATCGGTATGACCTACGGATCTCTCTTCGACGCAACCCAGACTATGGTCAAGTATATGCCCGAAATCGACTGCACTCAGGTTCAGGTCGTCAGTTGGTACGACAACGAGAACAGTTACACCTCTCAGATGGTCCGCACCATCAAGTACTTCGCGGAACTGTAAAAAATAACGCCGTCGTTCGGCGAACAATTTTAAGAGCCGCCCTCGCAAACAGTCACGTACGACAAGTACGCTCCTGTCTTCGGGGCGGCTCTTTCGCGCTCTTTATTTTAATGGCGGCGTTGCGGGATAAATCGGCAGAGCATAACAAAAACGTCGTTCGGCGGTCGCACACGACAAGTACGTTTATGCCCGAACGGGCGGCGCTTCAGGTCGGTTGATTCAAGGTTTCCGTCGAAAAATGGAAACGCGCTCCGGTGAGCGCGTTTTGTTCTTTGCCGGCAATAGGTCTGACCTATATTTCGGTTCGTGCCGTTATCTGTATACCTTGAGGACGTTGTGCACGACCTTGCATTCGAGAATCTTGTCGTCGATGACTTCGCCGTCCAGTTCGATTTTGCCGTCGTCGAGCACTTCCACGGTGACTTCCTTTGCGGAATAGACTTCGGTGTAGTCTTTCTTGACGTGTTTGCCCGACAGGAATCCGGGAAGTTCCACGGGGATACGGCTCTTTTTCATTTCGTTGACTATAACGACGGAGAGCAGTCCGTCGTCAACTTTCGCGTCGGGGCATATAGGCATACCGCCGCCTATGCAGGTGCCGTTGCCGACCCCGATCATAAACACGCTTTTATCCATAGTCTTGCCGTCGATAGTGAGGCGGAGTTTGTGCCACTTTACGTGAATGAGAGTGTCTATGAGGGATGCGTAATATTTCAGTTTACCGCGGAAAGCCTTCATTGTGGCGTAGCGGAGCAATACGTCGACGTCCATACCCGCGCCCGCGACGTTGAGACATCTGCGCGAGCCGACGTCGATGTAGTCGATATAGCCGACGTTGTCTTTCAGAATGAGGTCTATCGCTTCCTTTATTTTGGTGGGGTGACCCGAGGCGCGCACGAAATCGTTGCCTGTGCCGCAGGGCACCATGCCGAGAGTGACGTTTTCGAAGTTTTCTATACCGTTCAACACTTCGTTGAAAGAGCCGTCGCCTCCGAAAACGAGAATCTTGGCTTCGGGTTTGCGGGACAGTTCCCGTGCGAGTTCGGTCGCGTGGCCGGCATATTCGGTGTTGTGGACGGTGTATTCGACGCCGCGTTCGGCGAAAATCTTTTCGGCTGCTTTCAGCGCTTTAAGGCTCTTGCCTTTGCCGCCGAGCGGATTGACGATAATATCGTACATATTCAACAATCTCCCCTTGATGTATGGATATTGCCATCATATTATCCCATTGCCGCGACTATGTCAAGTGTGCGGCGCATTGTGGCGGCGGCACGCACCGCAAACTGAAAATGATTCCGCAAGTAAACTGCCGTATTGATTTTTGTGCGGGCGAATGTTATCATTACTAGGCAACGCGGGCGTGCGCGCGTATCGGTGCGCATTTTTGCGCGCGAGGGGGAAGCAATGCGGACACTTTTCAAGGGCGGTTTCATAGCGGACGGTACGGGCGCGCCGGTTTACAAGGGCGACTTGCTCGTCGAAGACGGCAGAATTGTCGCCGTGGGCGTCCTTGGAGACGTTGCCGCCGACGAAGTCCTGGATTGCGCGGGGCTGGTGGTCGCCCCCGGTTTTATCGACGCACACTCACACAACGATTTTTTCTATGACCGCGAAGACGCGGAGAAATTTTATGCCCCGTTCGTCAGGCAGGGCATCACCACGCAGGTTACGGGGAATTGCGGTTTTTCACCTTTCGGGGTGGAGGAAGACAGCAGGTTCAAGGACAAAGTCGGCGGCGGACTTTTCCGCGCCCTCAAACCGTCGTCGTTCGCGGAATTCAAACAGCGCGCAAAAGGCAGATTGTTTGTCAATATGGTTCCGCTCGTGGGTCACGGCACCACACGCATAAGCATATCGGGTTACAACCCCGCGCCGCTGTCGGCAGACGATATCGAAAGGGAAATGCGGCTGGTCGACGAGGCAATGGAAGGCGGCGCTTTCGGCGGGTCGTTCGGCTTTATGTACGAACCGGGCATTTACGCAAAACGCGACGAATTGGTGGCGTTCGCAAAGCGCATCGCGCATTACGACGGTATACTCACGGTGCACCCGCGCGCGTGCAGCAAAGTCGCTCTCGGATATCCGCTCATTTCCAAGCCGCATATAGAACTCGCGCTCGACGAAGTGGTGGAGATAATGAAAGAGAGCGGCGTCCGAACGGAATATTCGCATCTCATTTTCGTCGGAAAGACCTCGTGGAAGAGTCTTGACCCGATGCTCGAAAAATTCCACCGCCTCAACGAGGAGGGATGCGCCGTCGCTTACGACAATTATTCTTTCACTTACGGCGCGTCCGTCATCACGGTGGTTTTGCCGCCGTGGTATATGGCATTGCCCGAGACCGAGCGAAAAAAACCTTTCAATATGTTCCGTCTGCGGTTTATGACCAATCTCACCAAACTCGCGCTAGGCATAGATTTCTGCGATTTTACGGTGGCCTACGTTTCGCCCGACCCATCTCATAAGAAATACGAGGGCAAGACCGTGTCCGAGTGCGCGCGGGAAGAGGGACTGTCCGATTTCGATATGTACATCAAACTCGTGGACCTCAGCAAGGGGCAGGGCAGGCTGTATCTCGGGAAATATTACAACGACGACATAATACGCCGCCTTATGGAGGACGATTTGTCGGTGTTTATGACGGACGCCTGGGTGGAAGAGGCCGGCACGCAGAACGGAGCCGCCTTCCAGGGTTTTCCGTATTTCCTGGTGAGAGCGAAACAATACGGAATTCCCGTGGAAAAGGTAGTGCGCAAGATGACCGGTGCCACGGCGGAAAGGTTCGGAATAAAGAAACGCGGCACACTTGCGGCGGGCAATTGCGCGGACGTCACGGTGTTTGACTTCGACAATATGAAAGTCGAGCCGACCGTGCCCGATTTTGCGCCGCAGGGAATCCGTCACGTTATGGTAAACGGCAAGTTTGCCGTCCGTGACGGTGAGTTCCTGGCCGCACGTGCAGGCGAAATAATACTGAAAAAATAAACTTTCTCTGGAGGGCGGAAAGTGAAGGAAAAAATCAAGAAAATTTGGGGTGTTGTGAAGGCGATGTGGTATAAGCCGCTTCCCGGAAGATTCCTCACGCTCAAGGAAGCGGGCGCTTTCGGAATTTACGCGCTTGGCAACAGTTGGATTTACAACAGCGTTCTGCTTGTCGTTGCGGTTACACAAATTCCGTATTTCTACGAAATCCCCGCCGTGCACGGTTACGTCATTTACATTCTCGGAACGTTGATAACGGCAATATTCACTCCCATTATCGGAAACGCAATGGAAAAAAAGCGTACCAAGTGGGGACGTTACAAGCCGTATATATTGTTCTCGTTGCCGGCGCTGTCTTTGGTTACTATGCTGGCGATGTGGATTCCTCAGTACGATAACGTGACGAGCACTATAATTTACGCGTATGTGGCGTGCGTGCCTTCCATTGCAATAGCCGTGTTTGCAAACAATATGTATCAGACTATGCCCAACGTCATAACCCCCAATCATCAGGAGAGGGCGGACATTATGACACCTGTGGGGCTTTTGGTCGGGTTTGCCCCAACCATTATGAACATAATCGCAGGTCCCATCAGGTCGGCTTACATAGACAAAGGCCAAGAGTATATGGCGATGCGTATAATCGGGCTCATCAGTGTAATTTTGGGCGCGATATGCATTATGTTCATAGTCAAGGTCAAGGAAAGAGTCTATGAGTTGGAAGTCGCGCCCGACATTGCATTTGCCGACAATAACGTAAGTGGTTCGGAGGAATCCGCAGAGAACGGCGCGTCGTCCGAGGTCGGCAGTTCGACTGTTTTTGCCGAAGCAAATGCCGTTGCGTCCGTTTCAAGTAGTGAAACTTGTGAGGATGTCGAATCGATGCCGCCTGTCGCCTCTGCGACTGATGCAACGGTTCAGGTAATTCCCGCACCCGTTAAGAAAGGTAATGCGCTCAAGGATTTCTTCGGTCTTCTCGGCAACAAACCGTTACTTATTCTGTTTCTTGCACTGATATTCGGTTCGCTCAAGGAGTTTTACGCACAATTCCGACTGCTCATCATTCAATTGCGCTTTTCCTCTGATGTCACTACGGCTCTCGATATAATGGGGTTGCCTAATACGATAATAGGCTTTGCAAGTACGGTGGCAATGCTGCTACTGCCTATTGTCACGCGCAAGATGAACAAGAATCATATAATCATTATGTTCACAAGTCTCGGAATGGTAGTTTGTGCGATTCTGGGATTTGTCGGCATCGAGAATATTCCTATCGGAACGACCTCCGCTGTGGTTCTTACCATTCTTTTCTTCATTGCCTGCATCAATCCTACATATCTTCTTGTCCCGGTTATGCTCGGCGAAATCGCGGATTATCAGCAGACCAAGAACGGTAAGAGGTATGAAGGATATTTGCAAAATTACATTTTTACAATACCTGGTGTATTTACTCAGATTGCTATGTTGCTGGCGTGGATATGGCAATCGGCAATAGGGTTCGAACCGGCACAGATTTCCAAGGATATAAAGGAGTTGCATTTCGTTGCGGAATCTACCCGTGCAATTGCAAACGAGTGGTTCAATGCTGCATTCTTGTTGTCTGCGGCCAGCGCAGCCTTGATGATAATCATATTGTTTTTCTATCCGCTTACAAAGAAAAAGAGTGCCGAAATCACAGCGAAATTGCAGAGTGAAGCCGCGAATATGGATGAAATGGGAGAGGGCAACAAAGAGGAATTCGAAGCCACGGTGAACGCGGAAATCGCTGACGGTTCCGCAGACGCGGAGAATGTCGCAAACGAGAGCGATTACGAGGCGAATTCGGGCGTCGAAGAGGAATCTGCCGACGACAAAGACGTGGGCGACAAACCGGACGAAGGCGAATAGTACCCGCGGAACTTTCCGATGCGCTCGGGCTTGACAGTTTCTATCACGAGGCAGTCAGCGGCGAATACAGATTCATTATCCCTGACAGCGTTGAGGACTAAGCCGACGAGCACCCCGAATACGGCGGAATGGCGGATTATTCGACTTACCGTGCCGGTATGATAGACTGGCTCGAGAGCCTGTCGCCAGCGAAATAACGCCTTCGCCGACTGGTATGAGTATATACGGCTGGAGTGCGGCGGCGAAGTCCAATCGGCAACCTCTGCTTGGGAAACATTATAAAATAAAACAGAACCCCTCGGTACCGCCCGAGGGGTTTTAATGTATTTTTTTCGGTCTGCGCAATTCGGTTGAAGTTTCGTAAGATTGGTGACCTATTTCTTCTATTCGGAACGTAGTTCTTGAAAAAATGCGTTCATCTGTTATAATTTGGTTGCTGAAGGATACTAAAATGACTATGGGAAAAAAGTTTTCACAGATACACATAATTCCGTTCGACATAGGACTGGCGTTTGTCGACGTTTTGGCTGTCGATAATACCAAAAATCTTTTGTTTGCACAAGAGTTTATTCAGACACTGTCGGAACGGGTGAACGCACCCGGTACAGGAATCGAGGTGTACGACAATCTTGAAATAACTTATTCCGACAAGACGATTATCAAGTACTCATTCAAGAACAAGGAAATTGCCGAAGATACGATTTGTTATGCGCGATTGAAAGAAAATCTGTATTGCTACATTCTCACCAGTGGAGTGGCTGTTTTTGTACTGGCGGACATAGGTGGTCGTGCTATAGACCCCGTGCGGGCAGAATTATCCGCTTACAGCCCTGCGTTGATGGCAAATTATCAGAAGAAAATCAGTCAATCCGCAATACTTAACAAGTTTGACGGAATACTGACATCCGAGAAAAAGTTGATGCTGGAATTCAGAAAATTGTGTTGGAGTGTAGTCGGGGAAATCTCGCGAAAGATAAAAACACACCTTGTTAGAAAATTTTCTTCAAATCTGAATTACAAAGCCGAAGGGCTGTCTTACGTGCTGACGATATACGTGTTTGACAAAGGCGATTTGTCGGAACGAGAATTGGAATGTCTTATGTTTTCGTCGGTTTTCGGAAGGGTGGCGGACAAGAAAAACTGGCCGATTATCAACGAGCATATTCTTTCTTCCGAAGTGGAAGTAAACGAAGCGGATATAGAGACGGTCGGCAAGTCAAAAGTGTATTTCTCTTGGACCGGCGTTGCCGTAGTGTGCAATGACGATATTCGTGGCTATGAGTGCATAGCCGAGTCCGAAGTGCTGAACGCGCTCGTTAAGGCCGAAATTTACGTGCAATCGCGGTGGTTCGTTGCAGATAACTCTATGGATAACGTTAATAAAAGTATGAAACTGTCGATGGAGTCGTTGCAGAGAATAGAAAGTCTGATGGAGTTTTCACAGGCCGAGTTGGACAACGAGATAAGCGCCAATATGAATACTATGTACAAGAACGTTCTTGAAAAAATAATCAGGACGTCGCAGGTGCGCAATCTTTACGGATCGGTTGTCAATCAGATACATACTCAGAGAAAAATCAGAGAGGCTCACTATCAAGACAGGCAGAGAAAGAACAGATTCGTCGCCAATTTGTTTCTTGCGGTTTTCACAGCTTCGTCACTGTTTCAGGCAATATTGGACATAATTGAAAACACATCGACCGTACGTACCGTACTTATATTTGTTGCGGCATTGATAGTTGCAATCGGAATGGTCATTTTCGATTATAAAAACAAGTAGGAGAAGCAATGAAGAATATCCTTATAGTTGTAGATGTGCAAAACGGGTTCACTCGCTACGAACAGACGAGAAAGGCCGCCGAAAAAATAAAAAAACTTGTGGATTTGAAAATATTCGACGTGACTATCGCCACACGTTTTCTTAATTCTGCAGGGAGTCCGTTTACTCAAATCCTTAATTGGCACAGATTGATGAATTCGCCCGATATAGATTTGGTGGAAGGTTTGCGAACGGATTACGTTGTGGACAAAAAGGTTTACACCTGCGTTACCCCTGATTTTCTGAATCTGCTCAAAAAATGCAATGACGGGGTTTTGCCCGAACATATTTTCATAGTGGGAATAGATACCGATTGTTGTGTCCTTAAAACTGCAGTTGATGCGTTTGAGGCCGGTATAAGGCCGATTGTTCTGTTGGAATATTGCAGTTCCAACGGCGGCGACGCTTCTCATAATGCGGGGGCTTTGGTTATGGAAAGGCTTATCGGACAGAACTGCCTTGTTTCTGAAGCAATAAACAGCCGTCAGGCTCTGGAAGAATATGCAAAATGAACTCTGAAAGAGTAGTGCTATTATAAATTCCATTTTTATCGTTGCACACTGCCGCCTCTCCGCGCCACACTTGGCACTCGAAACGGCGGATAAATTCATAGATTGACGAAAAACTTTATTGCGAAGCAGTTGTGACAAAAAATGCGGACTCCGTGTGACGGGAGTTCGCATTATTCAAGTGTGGTACGCCATTACAAGCCTAAACCGAATCGCGGAAAGATTACTCGGTTCGGGCTTTTTTCTTGATTAACGCAGATACATTTCTATTGTAACGTTTATAATCTTGGGACTTTTATTCTGAATTTCGCTTATAATTTTACTCTTGCCGACATATAACAAAAAGCCCCGACTTCCGTCAGGACTCTTGTTTGTGGGATTGTTGTAATAGATTTCTATCTTGTCGTCATAAAGGACGATTTCTTTGACAAGCAGATTGATCAATATTTTAGGCTCGGCTTTTAATGCCTGTTCGTAAAACCGTCGTATTTCGCTTTCGGTCATCTTTACGGTGCGCTTGCTTCGTTCTACGAGTATTTGCCTTTCTAATTCTTCCTGCCGTTTTTCAAGCTCTTGCAGGCGGTTGTTCGTCGTGTTGGATATGATTCCGTTCTCTATGGCATTGACAAGATTTGTAAGAGATCTTTCCACACCGTGCTTTTCATTTAGCAGCATCGTCAGAGCGGAGCTGACCGTTTCTTCCGTATTCTGCAATTGCACGAGTTTATACACGATTTTATTCATTATATCGGGAGAACTTAATTGTCCGACAATCGCATTTATGACGCATTCTTCAAGTTCTTCTTTTCGGATCTGCATCTTTTGACAACCATTATAATGTTTTTTGCCGGTGCATTTATAGTATCGTTTTGTTTCTCCGTTTCTTGCCGTTCCGCATTCTCCGATCATCGATTTTCCGCAATAGCCGCACTTAATCTTTCTTCGGAGCAAATACGGTACTTCGATGCTGTTTTTCCCGTACTTGTTCTTTTCAAGCTTCGCTTTGACCGATTCGAATAAATCCGTATCTATCATTTTGGGATACATATTCTCGAGCACGTCTTCGCCGATGCGATAGATTCCGGTATATTTTTCGTTTCGCAAAATACCGTACACGGTATTCATGGCAAACGGTTTTCCTTTGCAGAGTAGTCCTTTTGCATTTAGTCCGTCAATGATTTCTCTCACGCAAACGCCGACGGAATACTGACTGAAAATATATCTCACTGTTTCGACGCAGGATTCATCCGCCACAATTTTGCGATCGATTACTTTATAACCGTAGGGTAGCCATCCTCCTTGGTATAATCCTTTCAGTCTTGTTTCACGCATGCCTCGTTTTACTTTTTGGGCAAGTTCTGCGGAGAAGTACTGATTCATTCCTTCGAGCAAACTTTCAAGAATAATGCCTTCCGGAGTGTCCGGGATATTTTCCATAGCGGACAACACTTTTACTCCGTTATCCCGCAAAGTCTTTTTATGTATAGCGGCTTCGTATTTGTTTCTGGAAAATCTGTCAAGCTTGTAAACGAGTACGAAATTCCATTCCCTTCGGTTGCTGTCTTTGATCATTCTCTGAAAATCAGGACGATTGTCGTTTGTACCCGTCATGGCACGGTCGATATATGTGCCGAGTATCAGAATGTTATTTTTTTGAGCATACTCCTCGCACACTCTGAGTTGCCCTTCGATAGACTGCTCGGATTGGTTATCCGAACTATATCTGGCATATATCACTGCCGTTTTCACTTGTGTTATACCTCCTTATTATTTTTGTTTTTTATTTTGTCTTTCGACGGGAGCGAAACAAACGGAAAAGGGTTGATAGCTTTTTGTTTGTTGTACCTTTATTTGCCGTCAGGGGTTGCAAAGCAATTCACTTTACCCTTGACGGCAAAACCTTTTTCGTTTAAGCTCCTACGGAAGAAAGACAATACTTAGTTGCACTTCGGCATCTCTCGTATTACTTCGGGACTGACTTTTCCGATGAGACACCCTTCGTCCCAACAGTTGAAGTCGTCCGACAGTAACAGCTTTTTATCTTCCTGTCCTATGGTGCAGAGAACGTCTTCGTCCATAATGTCCGATCTGAAATACGTCGGTATGTTCCGCGAATAGACAAGCTTTTCGCAGCTCTTTTCTATGTACTTCATCAGGTATCTTGCCGAGTCCGTTATCTCCCGTCTGACGCTTAATGCGTTGAAGTCGTTCCGTCCGAATTTGTCCTTAAAGTATGAGTTTTGCATAATAATCTGCAGTTTATGTTCGCTGAAACTGTAATCGCTACGCTGTTCCAATTCTCCCGGCATACCGTCTTCGGGAATAAAGAATATTCCGTGAAAGTGAAGTCTGTTCCTTTCGCCGCCGCGTTCCCATACGCCGATATACCGCCAGCCTTTTCTGTGTACCATTCGTTTCAACACTTCTCTTAGTCCTTTTCTGAAACTTTCTTCCGTATGCTTTTCGTTGGAATACGTGAAAGTGCAAAAGAAGTTCCATTCGTTAAGATTTATTTTCCTTGCAAGCCTTGTTTTGCGAACGATCTTGTTTCGCTGTAGCCGTTCTATGTTCCTCTGTACAAACTCTCTTGCCTGTTCTTCCGTCTTAAAATCCTGTTTCAGTTCTTCCGTTAATATCTCTATCTTTTCGGCTTTTCTTTTGCCGTTGTTTTCTCTGTAAATCTTCTCAAATCTTTCCTTGGGAGTGAGAATCTCCGTAGCCGTTTTTTCGGTCTTATTCTTTGCTGTCTGCAATTCCGTACCCGTGCAGACCGTCTTTGTCGGGTTTTTCTTTTGTTTGGTCGAATTGTTGGTTTGAGGGATTGCTATATAGTGACTTCCGTCGTTGTATACTTTTGCGCTTCTATACGGCATAGCTACCTCCTTTGAACGGACTGTTCCGCTCGCTGCTGTTTGGAAAGAGAAGATATTCGGCTTAAAAGCGTTGCAAAGAACGTATTCTGTTCGCTTCCGCTCATCGCTTCGATATCCGGCTTTCCGACGTTTACTACCTTGATCGTTTCTTTGTTCAATAGGCGTTACCTCCTTGTTTGTTTTTTCTTTTATATCCCGTAAACTCGCAAGGTCTTTGCGACTTCACGAAATTTTCTTGTAAAGTTATCCACACTTATAAGGGAATCTGAAAGGCAAAAATGGGGTTAAGATAAGTCAAATTTTTTACCCTTCACTTATAAGGGAATTGCAAAGCCAAAAGTCCACCCCATAAAAGTAAGATTTTTTTATTTGACAGCTGCGAAAGTTGTTTCGCCCTTCACTTACAAGGGAATTGCAATAACGAAAATGGACCCCCTTGAAGGAATGTTCTCTACTTAGTAGCCACGAAATCAGCCGTTATGGGGTCGTTTCCGCGAAAAAAATTTTATCCTACATTTAATAGCCACGAAAATGCCTGAAATGGACCCCCCTCAATTAGAAGCCATGGAACCGGCTGAAATTAACCCCCTGAATAAAATGTTCCTACTTAATAGCCACGCAAAAAGCAAAAGTCCACGGTCCGGGCAAAAAATAAGGCAACCTTTTTAGGATTGCCTTGGAAATTTGTTATTTTGTTATACTTTACAGCGTTTCCGCTATGGCCATATATTTCATCTGCACGCTTTTTCTTCTGCGCCATATAGTGGAAAGGTTTAATGCAAACATTTTTGCCTGTTCGGTAAAACCTATTCCTGCCATATAGCATTCGATCGTGTCTTTTTCGCCTTTGTTCAGATTGAGTTTTTCCATTATCTCATCGTACTTTGTATAGTCCGTTTCTTTGTCCTGTTCGAAGTCCGCAAACGGCTCTTTGCTTCTGTATAAGTCTTCTGCACTTTCGGTATACCGTTTGATTTTCCATTCCTCGTACAGTTTATGACAGAGTATCTTACTGCACATTCGTCTTATTGCATACGTCTTTCCGCTTTTCGGGTCGATACACGTGTCGAATACCGATTTTCCCATATATCCGCACAAGAACAACGCCGCTTCCTGTGCAAGATCATAACTGTCTGTAAAGGTATATCCCTCTAAATTCTTGTAATCCAGATCTCTTGCAAGATTGGCATACATTCTGTGCAGCATTTTGTGTCCGCACATAAACTTCAAGGCGCTGAGTGCAAGCAGTTCTCCCATACGCATCACATTGTTTGGCGAGATCTTCTCGTCTAATATTTCGTAACCTTTTCTTACATTTTCCATTGTCTATACCTCCGAAATTTGATTGCCTTTCGGCAGGCAAAAGGGAGCATAGGACGGTAAAAGGAAAATATCTTTACTGTTCATTAGGGAAAGTCAGCGGGCAAAAGAAAAATCCTTGCTTTAGTGTCCTTTCCTTAAGACATTTACGCAAGGATTTTACGACCGTTTACTTTCCCGAGGAGTATGCGAGAATATGCCCACGAAAGGCAATGTTCGGAGAATAACAAGCAAAGCACTGTATCACAAAAAATAA